>Ga0268276_1000591_pt1 | contig 41721 bp, 42 predicted proteins | sample saktaG_4_FD_190145 | JGI IMG/M metagenome (GOLD analysis project Ga0268276, IMG submission 190145) | Saline water microbial communities from Sakinaw Lake, British Columbia, Canada - sak_2010_1_5_45m | ecosystem: Environmental > Aquatic > Non-marine Saline and Alkaline > Saline ...
TCTCAAAGAATGACAATTCAAAGTGGGAATGTAGGAATAGGAACAACAACCCCAACCCACACTCTAAATGTCGTCGGAGATGCAAATATAACCGGAAATGTGTACGGAACTTTCATCGGAGATGGAAGTGGGATTACAGGAATAACTTCTGATGATGCAAGTTGGAACAAGACTTACGCAGATACACTTTACTCTGGAATAGAGTGGGATTATAATCAATCAACAGCAACGTATAACATGTACAATACTGTTTGGAGCTCTACTTATAATGCGAGTTATGTAACAGGAAGTTCTCCAGCAGGAGCTAATTTTCTAGCTTACTGGAGTGGTTCAAAAACTTTAACATCTACATCACAAATCGCAGTTACAGATGGTGGTCAAGGAGTGCAAGCACCTTACCTAAGAGCAACAACAGGAGTTTATGCTCCAAATATTTGTTATTCAAATGGAACAGGATGTAATTCTTCATCTACTAATTATTGGACATTGACAGGGACTAATTTGAGTTATAGTGGGGGGAATGTTGGGATTGGGACTAGTAGTCCAAATGCCCTTTTAGATTTATATGAAGAAGATAGAGAGTTAGATTCTATAGGATTAAAAGTAACCTCGAGAAATAATCTTAATTTAGGTTCTAATTATGGAGTATATTCTTATGCTTATATGTCCAGTTATTCTAATAGTGATATTTATGGAGGATACTTTAAAACTTCAATTGGGAGGGGAACTAATAGTGCAGGAAAGCAATTAGGATTAGTTGGAGAAAATTTGATTAGTATAGATAATGCCCCGCGTATTGTTGGTTCAGAAACTGTGGGTGTTAAAGGATTTATTAATGTTACATCTAAAGCAGAAACTACTGGAACTAATTTGACTTATGGAGAAGTTTTTAAGGCAACTGGAACAGTAGGAACTGGAGATAAATTTACTAATTTTTATGGATTTAGAAGTAAGGAAGTTACAGGTGCTGGAAGTGTAGATAATTATTATGGTTTGTATGTAGATAGCTTATCAAAAGCTACAAATAAATATGGGGTTTATGTTGTTGATGCAGATAGTTATTTTGGCGGAAAAGTAGGAATAGGAACCTCAAACCCAAGCACAAAACTAGAAGTATCAAACTCAACACAATCTTTGACTTTTTCGCCGAATAATGGAGACGGCGGAGGACCCCTGATTAACACAACAGGAAATACAAACTTAACAATCACTAGTATCGGAGGTAGTGTAATTATTAAACTCGGTTAAATAAAATAGTTAGTTAAATAACTAATAAATAAATAAATAAACTTGAAAAAATAAAATACAAAAGGAGGTAAAATAAAATACAAAAAATGGGGAAAAAAACTTTAATGTGGGTAACAATTGTTTTAGCAGTTTTACTGTTTTGTGCAGTAGGATATATTGTTTTTAATATATATTCTAGTTATCAAACACAAACACAGATAACAATCTACCAACAAGGAGCACAAGCAGGTTATGAACAGGCTATAGTTCAAATAGCACAACAAGCTGTAACATGTCAACAAGTTCCTTTGAACATTCAGAATCAAACTATAAATCTTGTTGCAGTCCAGTGTTTGCAACAGACACCTCTATAAAGAGGCAATAAACTGATATATAAACATGAAATGGAATTTAAGAGAAACTTTACAAATCTATTTTTAATTATTATACTCTTAGTTTCTATTTTTTCTTTAATTTCTTTAATCCAAGCAGAATCTCAAATCAGCAGTGATAATTATATTATTAAAACACCAGAGACCTCTTCAGGTAGTGATGAAACAATATCATTAACTTATAAATTAATTTCAATTCTTGGAACAATCACAGGAAATATTGTTTCAACAAATTATAAACAATTTTTAGGATTTTTTTACTCTTCTACTAATAGAATCCCAACAACACCCACACCAAATCTTGTAAGTCTTGATGGAAGTAATCATACTTCTCAAGATTTGAATTGTTCAGATGTTTTAGAAGATTTAGATGGGGATGACATGAATGTGACTGTTAGATGGTATAAAGATGATGTTTTGAATTTTACTTTAGATTATAATAATAGTTATTCAAATGGGAATACCTTCAGTGCAATACTTGATAGTGGGAATCTATCTCATGGAGATTCTTGGATTTGTAGTTTGAGATTATATGACTCACAAGATTATTCTAACTGGGGAAATAGTAGTGCTTTAGAGATTAGGGGTTGTAACCCCCCTGTTACAGGGAATTGGGAAGTAGATGGAGTAGAGGTCTGTAAAAATATGGAGATAGTTGTTCAGAACCATACTTATGTACGAGCAGGAGATGATTTAACTTTTGATAATGTAACTTTTTATATGAATGAAACTGCTACCTCTGGAGCAAGATATTTTTATGTATATCGTAATTTTACTGCTTATGGAGGTTCTCAAATAAGTAATTTTGGTACTGCTGATGCTGATTTAAGGTCAGAAGTAGGAGGTATAATAAATTTAACAAACTCAAATACTACTAATACTATTTACCTTAGTTCTACCGGGGGGATGATTTATTTGGATAATGCCCAGGTTAAAGAAGATCTTACTCTAAACAATGTTAATGCAAGACTTATTGCAAAAGATTCTAGGATTACTGATAGAACAATTATTTATTTTGCAGGAACTTCTTGCTATATAGATGGATTGTTAGAAAATGTTTATTCTGGTGTAAATGTAAGTTCTTCAATAAGTAATTTTGAGATGAACCTTACAAACACCTATGTAAATAATCATCAATTATATAATAATGGAGGGACCTTATATTTCAATAATTCTGGTACAACTTCCAGCCCAATTTATCGGATGATGCATTATAATTATGATGCAGATAATACTACCCTGGAAAACACTTCAATATTACAGTTTTGGTATTATGGTACTGGTCAGGCAGATAGAGAAGCAACTATTGAAGATTTTAAACCATCTTCAAATAGCTTTATTAGAAATATAACTACTGGAAAAAATCTTGCTGAGTTTAAAAATTCAAAAATTACAGAGGCAATAATGGCTTATTCAAGTAATGCAAATCTTACTGCAATTAATTCTACACTTTATTATTGGAATATTTATGGAGATTCTTATGGCTGGTTAATTAATTCTACAGTTACATATTCTTCACAGTTATATGGTACTTCTGTGAATACAATTACAAATTCTTTTTTGGATAGTGGTGCTTATACCCAGATTTATGATTTTGCAACTGTTAATTTTACCTTACTTGCTTCAAGAGTCGATGAATTAGCTTATCCTGGTGGTGCAACAGAGAGCAATAAAATTTATGGTTATTTTAATATAACTTCTATAGATAGTGGAGGATGGGTTGATGGTCATATTGTAAATAGATTTTTTCCATTTATAGTTACATTTGCAAATGGCAGTGCTGCCCCAAATTATAATGTAAGTATTCAAGACACAGAGGTTACAATCAATTCTGGTTTAACAGGTTCAAACGGGATTGTTTCGGTAAATATAACTTATAATGGCAGTGATGGATTTACTAAAAATTATAATGTATATCTTAATGATGTTTTTAAGAAAAGTATAACTATGAGAACCAATACTGGGGCTTATGGAATCCCCTTACAAGCAAACACACAACCAGAAACACCAACACCAACTCTTGTAAGTCTTGATGGAAGTAATAAAACAACACAAGATTTGAATTGTTCTTATGTTTTGAATGATGCAGATGCAGATGATATGAACGTAACAGTTCAATGGTATAAAGATGATGTTTTGAATTTTACTTTAGACTATAACAATAGCTATACTAACGGGGTTATGTTTAGTGCAATACTCGAAAGTGAAAATACCACTAAACATGATAACTGGACTTGTGGATTAAGATTATACGATGGGATATTCTTTTCTGATTGGGGAAATAGTTCTGGCTTGGAGATATTAAACTCTCTTCCAACAGTTACACTGACTGCTCCGCAAGATAATAACATCACTACTGATAGAACTCCAACATTTACATGGGCTGGAACTGATAATGATGGAGATACCATTAGTTATGAGATAAATATTACTGATTATCAATTTTCAGGAGGAGCTATATGTACAGATGACAGAAAATTGAATTTATCCTCTTCAAATGAATATACTCCTTCTATAGACTTAAAATGTTTATATGATAACGGGTATCAATATAAATGGCAGGTAAGGGCAAATGATTCTGAAACAGTTGGAGCGTGGAGTTCAACATATACCTTGAATATAACTGCCAATATCACGGTTTTCTTAAATGTTAGTGATATTAATTTTGGTTCATTAGATTCATTAACTTCTAATGATACTACAGATAACTCACCGTCCCCATTATTAATTCAGAATAATGGAAATACTCTTATTAATATATCTACTAATGCTAGTGACCCTTTATGGAGTTCTAATACTACTACTAGTGATTATTTTAAATTTAAGATTGATAATTCAACAGAACTTGGTTCATTTAAGTGGTTATCTTCTCTTACTTCCTGGACTAATGTTCCAATTACAGGAAATGCTATTCATTCTATAACCGAATTAAATTATTCAGATTCAAAAGATACTGCGGAGATCGATCTTTATATTGAGGTTCCTCCAAATGAGGCTCCAGGATTTAAAGATTCACTACTGATTTTTCAATCAAGTTTAGGAGAATAAAAAATGAAAAAAACAATAAAATATGCAATTGATTTTGTTCTGATAGTTGGAACTGCGTTCCTGTTGTTGTTTTTAGTTGGATATGTAAGGCCCCTAGTAATTGCCCCATTAGATGGATTAAAAACAACTGAAAATTCTGTTTTATTTTCATTTGAAAAAGCAGACACTATTTTAATAGATGATAATATTGAATTTACCTCTCCGGAAAAAATACATGTTAAAGACAATTTAATTGTTAATTTAAAACCAGGAACTTATTATTGGAAAGTTCAAGGCATTTCTCAAAGTGAAATAAGAAAATTAACAATTGAATCTGAGATTGATTTAAAACTTAAAGAAAAAGATTTAGAAAAAGGAGTTTATGATATTGTAAATGCTGGAAATACAGTTCTAGATGTTGGTGTTTATGATAAAGAAGATTTGCAAGAAACAATTTCTCTAGGAATTGATGAAGAAAAAGAAGTTTCTGGAACTAAATTTATAGGAGAGATTAAAAATGAATAAAAAGATTCTGTTTTTTTGGATTTTTATCTTGAGCTTTATCTTATTGTTTAATATTATTTCCGTATGTGCATTAGGTGTAACTCCTGCTAGAAATACATTAGATTTTGAACCTGGCTTAAAAAAAGATTTAAGTTTTTCAATAATTAATTCAGAACATAAAGATATGAATATTATAATCTATGCAGAAGGAGAACTAGCTAAGAGTATCATCTTGCAAGGAGACAGTTCATTTAAAATGTCTGCATCAGAAGAATCTAGAGAAATTAAATACAGTCTTAAGATTCCTAATGAATTAAGGCCTGGAGTAAGAATTGGAGAAATTGTTATTTTAGAAACTCCTGTAAAAACAAGTAACGATCAAAACTATATTGGGGCTACTGTTGCAGTTGTAACTCAGATTTATGTTTATGTCCCTTATCCTGGAAAATATGCAGAAGCTGAATTAAATGTTGTTAATGCAGAACAAGGTGGAGAAGCAGTATTTGTAATTCCTATTGTAAATAGGGGAGATTTAGGATTAGAAAACATTAGAGTTAATATTGATATTTATAATAAATTAAATGAAAAAATAACAACAATAAACTCAGAAACAATATCTATTATAAGTGGAGAGAAAAAGGATATTGTTGTAAAGTGGAAAGCAGATTCTCCTGTTGGGACTTATAGGGCTGTAGCAACAGTAATCTACGACGGAGAAACAATCTCTTTAGAAAAACAATTCAATATTGGTACTGCAGATTTAGATTTACAAGAAATAACTGTAAATGATTTTTCACTAGGACAAATTGCAAAAATGGAAATGCTTGTAGAGAATAAGTGGAGTGAACCAATTACTGGAGCGTATGCTCAGACAAATATATTCAATGCTAAGGGAGAGGTAATGGTTGACTTTAAATCAGCAACACAAGACTTTTCTCCCCTGTCAAAAGAAGTCTTAACTTCTTACTGGGATACCGGAGGTGTAGGGGAAGGAACTTATGAGGCAAGTGTTTATTTAAGATACGGAGAAAAGTCTTCACAAAAAGACTTGCAATTAAAAGTTTCAGAAGATAACCTTGAAATAATTGGTCTAGGTTATGTTATTTCTTCTGGAAGAAGTTCTAGTTCTGACGGAAATTCAGGATTGATTTTTATTCTAATTGTTGTAGTTGTAGTTTTAATCTTGGTTAATCTGTTGTGGTTTTTGGTTTTAAGGAAGAAACCAAAAAAATAAATTTATTTTAATTTACTTTCGGATTTAGATACTATGGATTCTCTCTTTTTGTAAATCTTGTTTACTTTTCACTACTACTTTATAATTCTAAATGTTTAGAAACATTTAAAAAGAATATTAAGTTATTAAAAATATGAAAAAGGCACAGGTGATAATAATAACTTTATTGATAGTTGCAATTGCCTTTTCAATTGTTTCTATGGCTGTAAATTTTGCTATGAATGATTTTAATGAAATTAAACTAACTGAAACAGTTCCAGTTTCTGGTGGAGAGGTTAATGTGAATATTTTACCAACTCCACAAAACACTGGTTCAGAGGTTCCCTAATGAAACAAGAATCTTCAGATAATTTATTATTAACTTTTGCAGTTATTGCAGTTATTGTTTCAATATTGGGTGCAGGTGTTGCTTATAATTCTGTTTCAAACTTTAGAAATTTAATTACTGGATTTGTAGTTAATACAACTACAGCTACTGTTAATGTTACTATTTCTTCTAATGTTTTGATTAATTTTACTACATATAATATTGATTTTGGTTCTGGAACTCCTGCACAGGCAGAGACTACAGAATTAATTTCTACTGGAGATAGTAATTCTCCTGCAGGTCTTGATTTTGACGAAAATTCTGCAGGATTTGTTTTAGAGAATATGGGGAATGAAAATGGTTCATTATGGTTAAAAACAGATAAAACTGCTGCTACTTTATTGGGTGGAACAGGGACATTTAAATATAATGTTTCTGAAATAGAACCTGGAAGTTGTCCAAAACAAAATGTGACTTTTGGTCTTTGGTATGATGTAAACACTACTGGAGATGGAACTTTAATTTGTGCTAGATTCCCTTCTGGAGATGGGATGGATACCTTAAGAATTGATGTAAATTTAACATTCCCACCTACAACTACTTCTGGAGATAAAGGTGCAATTTTTACAGCAAAGATAGATGACTCTAATGAAGAATAAGACTATTAATTTAACAAAAACTATAAAAACTAGTTCTTTATTTTTATAATATGGAAAAGAGGAAAATAATTTATATTTATTTAATCGTGTTTATTTCTGTTTTCATATCAATCTCAAATGTTTTTGCATTTATTGGTGTTAGCCCTGGACATTATGAGATTGACTTTTCCCCAAACTATAAAGAAGAATTTAAATTTAAATTTATGACTAATTCAGACACTAAATTAGAAATATACATTGATGGAGATTTAGCAGAATATGCTGATGTTGATAAAAAAATTTTAGATGAAGGTGGTGGAGAAATTACAGCTTATATAAAGTTACCTGAAGTAATAGAAAAACCCGGAACCCATAAAATAGGATTTAATGCTCGTGTTTATTCTGGAGGAGGAAACATAAATGGTATTGGTATTGTTGGAGAAGTTAGAGGATATGTTTTAGTTAAAGTTCCTTATCCTGGAAAATATATTGAATCTAAATTACAAACAACAAATGCAAACATGGGCGAACCAGTTAATATTACTCTTTCATTAGAAAATAAAGGTAAAGAAGATTTATGGGTTGATTCTTATTTAGAAATTTATAATGAAGAGAGGACCATTGAAAATATTTATCTTGGAAAAAATTTTATTGAATCAACAAAATCGTTAGAGATTCCTTATAGGTTAGATACAGAAAAGTATAAACCTGGAGATTATAATATTACTGCTAAAATTGATTTTGGAGGAGACTCTCCTCAAATGATTCCTGGAAAATTTAGACTAGGCCGATTATATGTTCAACTTGTAAACTATACTAGTGAATTTGAAAGAGATAAAATTAATAGGTTAGATATTCAGGTAGAAAGTTTTTGGAATGATCCTATTAAAAATGTTTTTGCAGAAGTTCAAATTATAGATTATAGTATCAATATAAAAACCCCCTCTATTAGTTTAGATCCTTGGAAATTAGATATGTTGGTTGGTTTTTTTGATACTTCTACAATAAAAGAAGACGAATTTAGAGCAAATGTGACAATTCATTATGGAGAAGAAGGATCTAATTCTCAAATTATTAATTTAAGATTAAAAAAGAAAGTAAATTATTTAATTATTAGTTTAATTGGCTCATTAGCTTTAATTATTATAATATTAATAAGTATTTTAATAATCTTAGTAATTAAAACAAAAAATTCTAAAAAATATGGTATCGAAGAAAAGAAGAAATAAAAAAACACATAAAAAAACACATAAACCTAATTGGTTTACTTATTCAGTATACATGTTAGTATTAATTTTATTTATATTTAGTATAATAAATATTATCTACTTTTTCCAAAAACCCTTAGAAGTGAATGAAATTGATGTTAAATTTGAAGTAAGTGATAGGGCTGCATTTGATTTAAACAAGTCTATTTTAACTTTTGGGAAAATAAGTTATGGGAATGTTATGGTAAGAGAGATTAATATTACAAATGATTATGATTTTCCAATTAAAATTAATGTTTTAATAACTGAAAACCTTCAAGATTTTATCTTTTCAGAATCAGAATATTTTCTAAATTCTAGTGAATCTCTTTTGATTCCATTTACTGCAACAATTCCTAAGGATACAGAATTTGGAAATTATACTGGAAAAATTAAACTAGAAATAAGGAAGAGAATTTAATAAAAGCAATATTTTTATAGGTATTATCACTGTTTATTTTATGAAAAGAATTATCTTGTTTATATTGTTCCTTCTTTTGATTACATTTAATTTTACAACTGTTTTTTTAAATTTAAGTTATGAGAAAAATATTCTCTTTACAGGTAGAGCATCTACAGGAGCAATAACTTTTACAATTATTGGAGAAGAAGATATTACAATTATTAGTCCATTAAATACTACCTACAGTTTTGGATTAAGTTTAGGGCCCTATCCATTGGAATTAAATGTTACAAATAATACATTCTTGCCAGAATCATGGTGGTATTCTTTATGGGATATGAAACATACCGAATTAAGCGTGAATAATCAAACATTTTCTCCAGATACAATGATAAATGCAACAAGGTGGGATAATAAATTATATGTTTATGCAAACAATTCTTCTGGATCGGTTTTTAGTAATTATGTTTCTTTTTATATTGATGTTGGAAATCATGCTCCAGTTATTGAAGGAGACACATTAAATCAAACAATCTATGTGTGTGAAGACGATTATCTAAGATACTTTTTTAATGCAACAGATATTGATGAAGAAGTATTGACTCCTTCTCTTTCAGATTATGCTCCATTTTATATTGAAAGGAAGAATCCTGCAGTTAATTGGACTGCTTGGATGTTTGAAATTTATTCAGGTATTATTTATAACAATCTGCTTAGTGAAGCAAACAAAGATTCATTTGGAAATTGGTGGATTTATCCAGAAACTGTAGGGGTTACTGATTCTGGGGCATTATCAGACACTAAAGAGATAAATATAACTATTATTGAAAGGAATGATGCACCAATCATTCAAACAATTGGTGTTCAAACAATATGGGTCCAAGGAATTGGTACTCATTTTTATAAACAAGTTCAGATAACTGAAGAAGAGGGTGGCATTGTAAACTATAATCTTAGTTTTTCTGGACCAGAACTTTTTGAAATCAGTTCTAGCGGGCTTATGGATTTCACAGCAGATGAAAGTTATTTGAATAATGGTAATCCAGTAACTTATGATTTAACTGTTTGTGTAAATGATACTGGATTAGATTACCCCCATGAATATATTGATACATACTGTTTTCAAGATGGAAGTTCTCAATATGATTGTGAAACTTTTGGATTAACTATAACCAATGATAATAGAAATGTATCAATTATTGGTTATTCTCCCACAGAGTTATTTTTTAATTTAGTCGGAACAGAACAATTATTTTTTGAGGTAATTGGATATGATCCTGATGGAACAATTCCAGATGCTTATTGGTATTTAGATGATGTTCTTTTAGAATATGATTCTGGAAGTTCTATTAATAATTTGTCCTATTCTTTTGCTTGTGGAATTGCAAGCGGGAATCATACATTTAAGGCAGAGATTACTGATGGTTTATCAAATGATTCTGTTGAATGGATTGTAAATCACACTTCAACTTCATGCCCATTACCTCCTACTCCTGGAGGCGGAGGTGGAGGTGGAGGTATTGTTTGTACTGAAAAGTGGGCATGTGAAGAATGGAAAAAATGTAAATTCTTAAAAGATTCTTATTTAGATAGTATTGGAGAACAAGATTATCTGTTATTACAACAATCTTGTTCTGATTTAGGTTACCCTGTTTGTGGATATCAAAAAAGAGATTGTATTGATTTAAATAATTGTAGTAATCAAATACCACGAATTCCAAAACCAGATGATTTAATTTCTTGTTATTACACTGATAATCCGGATTGTTCAGATGGTATTAAAAATTGTCATCATGGTTCTTGTGAACTAGGTATAGACTGTGGTGGTTTTTGTGATCCTTGTCCTACTTGTTCAGATGGTATTCAAAATCAAGGTGAAAAGGGAATTGATTGTGAAGGTCCCTGTTCAAAAATTTGTCCACCTGAATTTCCTTTAAAAACATCTTCAATTATAATTTATCTGTTAATATTGTTAATTATCTTAATTCTAGTTTTAATATTGTTTAGAATATTCTTATTAGTTAAAAGAAGAAAGAAATCAAAAAGAGAGGGCCACAGGTAATATTTAAATAGTTACTTTTAGTTATTAAAAATAACTTAAAGTAACCAAAATGACTAGTAAATCAAAGAAAAAAGATTCTGTTGTTAAGATAGACACAGAGGTTTTGAAGAAAATCGATGAATTTATCAAAAGAGAAGAGAATAGATTGAATTTTGTAAACAAAAAACATTTTGTTGATGTAGTGGTTTCAGAATATTTAAAAAAACAGGAGACTAAAAAATAATGATGGGCAAGAAGAGGGATAATAGTAAATTGGTAATTTTTATAATTTTTATAATTAGTATTGTCCTTGTAAGTTTTTTAGTTTTAAGTTTATCTAATGATGTTGTTTGGATAGGGAATACTTTAAATTATAGTTCTATAGAAGACACAGAGTTCTTACATAATTTTAGTGCAAACATAACTGGAACCGGATCAAATATAACTTTTTCTATTTCAGAAGGGGGAGGAAATAATGTTGAATGGAATGGGGCAGTTGTTGATTATAGTGATATTTTTTCTTGGATTTTTATTTCAAATGCTTCTATTGGAAACTTAAGTATAAATGTAGTCAATGATAGTCAGACTGGGAAATTTTCTCTTCCTGTTAAGGTTGCTTGGACAAATACAAGTGAATCTCCTCCAAATAACAATTACGGAAGTGTTGTGGCTTTTACGTTTATAGTTAATGCAACTAATGATGCGCCTAATTTTACAATAATTAATAATAGCTATAATCTCAGTGAAAATGAAGATTTTATTGCATATATTAATGCTAGTGATGAGGAGGAACATTACCCCCTAATTTTTAATATCACTTGGGAAGATACATGTATTCATGCTTCTTGGAGTACTAGAACTAATTGTAGTTTATTTGAGGCTTTTAATTATTCAGATATTTCTACATTATTAAACTATACCCCTACAAATAATGATGTAGGAGTTTATTCTGCAAACATTTCGGTTATGGATTTTGGAAATAGCACTAGTTATGGTTGTCCACATGAGTATTGTGATGAAGCAACATATAACTTAAACAAAACTACTTATCATTCTCAACTAATTGAATTTAATATTCTTTCTTCTTTATCTATAAATATTTCTAATTGTACAGGCCTTACATTATTTGAAGGTTCTGAATTTACTTGTAATATCAACATTACTACTCAAGGAGAAACAGACACAATTAATGTTTCTACATTGGCTTCTATTAGAAATTATGATGCTGGATATATCTCCAACTTAAGTTGGTTTCATGCAAATAGTTCTGAAACTGCAGATAATTTTTCAAAAACAGTATTAATTAATATAACTCCTCAAAATACTGAGGTTGGAAATTGGAGTATTAATTTTTCAACAATTGATATAAACTCTGGGGAGATTACAAGTGAGTTAATTTATCTTTATGTCAACCAAACAACTTCGTCTAGTCCAATTTTAGATGTGACTTATTTGACAAATAATCAAACTTCAGTTAATACTAACCCTGTAATTAATATTAGTGTTCAAGATAATGATTTTTTGATTCCAGATAAAGTGGACTCGTTTAATGAAACTCTTGTTTTCAATGTTCAGGTCTTGAATCGTTCTGATTTAAGCCAAGAATTATCTATAACTGGTTTTGATGTAGATATACTGCATATGCCGGTTGTAGAAAGTAACCATTTAACAAATCAAACTACTGCAAAAATTGATTTTACACCTCTAATAGGGGATGTAGGGGAATATACTATCAATTTAAGTGTAAGTGATAATTCTACTAATTTAGACCTTGATATGTTCAATTTGACCATAGTTTCAAATAATTATCCTGATTGGAATCAAACAAATTATACATTCTATTTAACTGTTAATTCAACTTTATCAACAACAGAATCTCTTGAAGAAATCTATGGGGTTATAAATTTGAGTGATACTTGGACTAATGATTCTGATGGAAATACCTTGACATTTACAAATTCTACAAGTGCTTTTCAGAGATTTAGTCTTTCAACAGGGGGAATACTTAATTTTACCCCATACAAGGAAGATGTTGGTTATTGGAATGTAAATATTACTGCAGATGATGGGTACTTAACAAATACCACTGAATTTTTCTTTAATATTTCAAATGTAAATTCTAATCCATTTATAGATAATTCCACTTTGTTAACAAATTCAAATGCTTCAGCGAGTGGCCTTGCTATAATAACTCAAGAGGATAATTATACTCAAATTCTGATTAGTATATATGACGAAGATTTTAAAATAACAACCGCTCAAAAAGGAGTTTATAATGAATCTCTTGTTCCTACAACAATAATTGAAGGGATAAATTCTAGTTTGTTTGAATTTGAATTAATTACTTTACCTACACCATCATATCCAAATAAGACTATTTACCAAGCGTTGTTTACTCCTAGAAAAGATGATGTGGGCCTTTATAATGTAACTTTAAACATTACTGATAATTCTTCTGTGGTGGATTCATTTGTATTTAATATTACTATAATTTCTTTAGACCATAATCCTGTTCTAGACAGTTCTATAAATCAAACTTCTGCAATAAACCAGAGTTTGTATTATCGAATTAATGCAACAGATATAGAGGATGGGAATACTACAATTAATGGGGGAAATACAAATTTTACATTTAATTATTCTATGTTATCTGGAACAAATTTATTTAATTCTACGACATTTAATTCCACCACTGGAGAATTCAATATCACATTTAATGATTCACAATTTGGAACATATCACATTAATGTAACTGTAAATGATTCGGGAGGGTTAGAAGATTCTACTGATTTTTGGATAAATGTTTATGGATTTCCTACAATAAATAGTCCGGGCATAGGCTATGATTTTAATTTAACAGAAAATGTTACATCTAATCTAAAATTTACAGTGAACCATTCTGTTCAAGATAATCTTACTTATCTTTTTTATACAAATGATATTTTAAGATATAACCTTTCTTATTATGGGAATAATACTAATTTAACTTGGCAGTTTACTCCGAATTTTACTGAAGAAACTTATGGTAATTTAATAAATTTAACCCTGGTTGTTTTTCCCTCAAATTCTGATTTAGAAAACATGTCTAATTTTAATATTACTCAAAGTTGGAGTTTAAATATAAGCCATTCAAATTATCCGATTAATTTTACTAGTTTTATTGGGAGTCAGTCTGCTAATTCTGACCAGTATATTATCTTAAATTTAACAGAATATTTTTTAGATATAGACTATCTTGATTATATATATAATCAAACAGTCAATTTTACTATTGTTAGTAATGCTAGCCCTAGTTATATTGCTCCATATTCTTTAGCTTATCCTAATTGGACCTTGGCATTTACTTCTCCGAGTGCGGTTTCAGAATTAATAACTATCAATGCAGTGGATATTAATCTTACTAATTCATCACATAACCTCACCAATGTTTCCAGTAATCAATTTAGAATTACTTTTACAACACCTTCGACAACTCCTGTTCCAACCTCTGGAGGCGGAGGGGGTACTATTGTTAAACCAGTTATCATCCGAATTGTGTTTCCAGATGATATTATCATTACAGATAATTCTTGGATTACAGTTCCGTTCCAAATCAAAAATATGGGTACTTATGATTTAAAAGAAATTCTTCTCAGTAGTCGAGTATCCTATAATAATGTGGAGATAGAGGATATAAAAACCAATATGCAAGTAGAATCTATAGACTTATTAAAACAAGGAGAGTATAGGAATCTAAGCTTATTTGTTAAGGCAGATACTTCTCGTTCTGGAAAGTATAAGATTACTGTTTATGCAAATGTAACTTCTCCTAAATTTGAAGATTGGGGGGATTTCTATATTGATTTAAGACTAAGTCCTGAAACTGAAGCAGAAAAATTATTAATATTTACAGAGAAATTAATCTCAGAAAATCCTGAATGTTTAGAACTAACAGAACTAGTTAGAGAAGCAGAAAGTCTTTTTGAAGAAGGATTCTATACTGAAGCTAGTGCAAAAGCTGAAGAAGCTGTTGATGCATGTGAAATAGCAATTTCTAAAAATATTCAAAGGACATATTCAAGAGAGGATATACAAGAAAATGCATATAAGGTTTCGATTGCAACAGTTGCAATTCTTATTGCAGGAATGGCTATTTATTTTTATAAAAGAGTAAAGTTTAATAAATCAAAAAAAGATGAATATATATAATCGAGGTGAAAAATGAAAAAGGAAAAGAAAGTTTTACATAAACATAAAAATAAATATTCTAAAGGACCATCTAAAAATTATTCAGATATACAAAAAATCATAAAAGAATTAGAAGAAGAAATGTCTAAGATTATTGTTGGGCAAAAAGATATTATCCATGGATTGATTAGGGCCATTTTATGCAATGGTCACGTTCTTGTAGAAGGTGTTCCAGGTATTGCTAAAACATTAATAATTAGAGCTATGGCAAGAGTTCTTGGTTGTGATATGAAAAGAATTCAATTTACTGTAGATTTACTACCTACAGATATTACTGGAATTACTACCTACATTCCAAAGAAAGGATTTGATGTTATCAAGGGTCCAATTTTTGCTAATTTTATTATTGCTGATGAAATAAATAGAAGCCCTCCTAAAACTCAATCTGCTTTATTAGAAGCTATGCAGGAAAATTCAGTAACTATTTCTAAAAAAACATATTCCCTGCCCCTTCCATTCTTTGTAATGGCCACACAAAATCCTATTGAAACCACTGGAGTTTATAATCTCCCTGAAGCACAAGTTGATAGATTTTTGTTTAAGTTAATTGTAGAATATCCCAATTTTGAAGAAGAAAAATATATCTTGAATCAGAATGTAACTATACGAAAATTTGATAGTTTTCATTTAAAACAGATTTTAGACCCAGAGACTATAATCTCATTTCAAGAAAAGGTTAAGGAAATTTATACTTCTGAAACAATAAAAGAATATATTGTTAAAATTGTAGATGAAACAAGAAATAAAGATTTTGAAAAAGCGAGTTATATCTCTTATGGTGCTAGTCCAAGAGCCTCAATTGCAATTTATATTGCTTCAAAAGCGGAAGCATTGATGAATGGAAGAGATTATGTAATTCCTAGTGATGTCATGACTGTTACATATCCTGTTTTAAGACATAGAATTATTTTAAACTATGAGGCTGAAGCTGAGAAGGTTTCTACAGATCATATTATCAAACATATTCTAGATAAAATTAAAATACCTTAATCAAATGGCAAAAAAATTTGAATTGAATTTCCCAAAGGCTATTTCTGAATTTGAAAGCGCATTAAAAACTTTCCAGTTACAGAAAGTAGTTTATAGAAGGCTCTTTCGTGCAAAAGGTTTAGAATTTAATTCTTATAGAAAATTTGAACCTGATGATGATGCAGCTTTAATTGATTGGAAAGCTAGTCTTAGGGCAAATGATTTACTTGCAAGAGAATACATAGAAGAAGGAGATAAAGAGATTTATTTTATATTGGATGTTAGTAATAGTATGCTTTTTGGTTCTAATAAAAAGTTAAAATCAGAATATGCTGCAGAAATGTTTGCAGCCTTAGCACATTTAATTTTAACCTCCAGAGACAAGGTAGGCTTGATTATGTTTTCTAATAATCTTGTTAAGATTATTAGGCCTGGAAATGGATTAAAACATTTTTTTATTCTTTCAAAATTTGTATCAAATCCAGAACTTTATGGTGGTGGAATGGATTTAGAACAAGCATTATTAGAGGTTTTCAAGTTAGTACAGAGCTCATATGCTGCAGTAATTATTATCTCTGATTTTATTCATATAAAGACAAATTTTGCTAGAATCTTAAGAATGATTTCTCTTAAATATGAAACTATTGCTTTAATGGTTAGAGATAAATTTGATGAAGAATTACCAAATATAGCCCAACAATTAGTTATTCAAGACCCTTATTCAAAAAAACAATTAGTTATCGATCAAAAATTAGTTTCAAAAAGATATAATGAAAATGCATTAAGACAAAAACAAAAAATGGAAAAAATATTTCAGGAATCTGGAGTAGATTATTTAGATTTAAAAATAGATAAATCTTTTGTAATTCCATTAGTGGCATTTTTAAAATCAAGAGCAAGGGAGGCTATTGCATAATCTTTTGCATAAGATAAATAGAAATGGCCGGAATATATTTTTTATACCCTCAATTGTTACTTCTTTTATTAGTTATACCTTTATTCATAATGATATACTTTTTTGGACTTTTCTATAATAAAAAGAAAGCAATTGTTTTTGCAAATTTTGAAGCATTAGAAAGAATCTCTGATGTAGAGATATTCTCTAAGCATTTTGTAGAACTTTATTTTAATATTGCCATATTAGCCTTAATTGTTTTTGCTATAGCTGGACCTGTCTTATATTTTAATGCAGAAACTAGTTCTTTTAGTTATGTTCTTGCTATTGATAATTCTGGGAGTATGAAAACTGCAGATATTTATCCAAATAGGTTAGATAGTGCAAAAGAATCTGCAAAGAGGTTTGTTGATTTACTTCCAATAGCTACTGAGATATCAGTTTTAGAATTTTCAGGAGATGCAAAAATATTACAGGAAATGGATGTTTCTAAATTTAAAACTAAACTTGCAATTGATTCTATAAACTTTGGAAATGTTGAGGGTACAAATATTTACAATTCTATTTTAACTGCAAATGAAATATTTGGAGATAGAAATCGGAAAGCGTTGATTATAATTAGTGATGGGCAATTAAATGTTAGAGATACCCCTGAGATAATAAGGTATGCAACTAAAAACTCAATAATTATCTACACTATTGCAATAGGAACTGAAGAAGGTGGATTGACAGAATTTGATACTATTTCTAAAACAGATAAGGATATTTTACAATCTCTTGCATTTAATACAGGGGGCCAATTTTTTGAAGCAGAGTCTTTAGATGAAATAGATAATTCTTTTGATGAACTATTAACTCAAATAAATCTTGAAGTATATATTGATATATCTTTTTATCTTTTGTTAGGGGTTTTAGGACTATTTGTAATTAATTGGCTTTTACATAATGTTAGATTTAGAACAATCCCTTAATTTATCTATAAAAGTTCTATATTAAAATATTTTTCTTGTTCTTTTGAAATAGCAATTCTTGTTAAAAGTTCTTCTGTTAGTCTATTATATATTTCAATATAGCTTTGACCTTCATAAACTCCCCATTTGGTATATATATCTATTTGGGAAGAACATTTATTTGACTCATAAAATGAAGAAACACATTTATTTTTATCCCTACACGTTCGATATTTTATCCCTGATAAAGTTATTTCTGGAGAAAGGATATTTATAAAATTATAATCTACTTCACAGCTGCTCCATGATTCACAAAGAATATCAGGAATACAATTATCTGTTTTTTTAGAATAACAAGCTATTTTTTCTGGTTTATGATATGTTGTCCCACAGCTATTTTTATCCTTGCAGGAGGGTGTTGAATACTCTGAATTACATTTTGACCATTGACATTCCCAATTTTCAGTACAAGAGCCATTACAATATTTTGTAGAACTAGGAATGTTTATAGAGACGATGCAGTTATTTTTATCTTTACATATTCTTTTCTGTACTCCATTAACACATTCTTCCCAGTTTCCACAATTCCAAGTAGATTTACATTTTAAATCAAGAATTTGATTCTCATTAAATAATTCTTCTGGAAGAATATCTGCCGCACTTGGACTATAAGGAACAATATCTTCTTCTTTTAATTTTGTAGAAATATCTTGTAAAAAAATTGCAATAGATAGATTAGTATTAGCGGTTTGACTACAATTTTTAATTATAATTGTTTTAGATTCATTGCATATATTTTTATTTCTGATGGTTCCAGTAAGAAATAATTCTGCTTTGTTTGGATTGATTTGTGATGAGGTTTTATATATTTTAAATCCATCATTTTCAGGAAATGTTGTTGATTTGAAATTTTGATTGGAAAACTTTAAATCAAAGTCCTTTAAATTATAATCGTCCTCTAATCGTTTTATTGTAAGCATTATATTTTTGGAATCTGGATGATAACATGCTTCTATTTCTAATCTTCTTATATCATTCCAGGGAACACAAGATTCTTCATTACTAGCAGATGGCTGTTTTTTAAAATTATTCAATGCAAGATAAATAAAAACAGCAGCAATTAAAATCAGGGATATAATTACTGCAATAGTTACTAATTTATTTTTCATATTTTACTCTTTCTTAATAAGAAGGTATCTTTTTTGTTTTATTAATTCAGATATTTCAGATATTACTGATTTAACTTTATTGTCTGTAAATCTTTGTTGAGTATAATAGATTTTTAACATTCTTTCACAGAATCTTTGTGCTTCTTCATCTCTAATTTTTTTAAAATATTTGGATAGTTCTGCATAGTTTGCATTTTCTTTTGTTCCATAAATATCATGAAAGAATTTTTTTGCAACTCTGTCTATTTCAAACATTTTTTTAGAAGTTTGTTTCTTAGATTTTGATACTCTTTCAAGATCGATAATATATATTATTTGATTCTTTTTCTTCTTTTTAAATTCAAATTTGAATTTTAATTCTATGATCATTAATATCACCGCAGCTGTTAAGGTAATTACTCCTACAGTAATTAGAAGAAAGATTGGGCTTGTAATCACATTCAATACCTCTTTTATCATCCTTGTTATAGGAAATAAGCATATAAAAATCTTATCAATACTCTATTAAGGTAGAGGTTAATTATTTCATTTTTCATTTCAGTTAAATTTAAAAACTATTTTTGCAAGTTAAAATTATGGTTAATGGAATAGAAAGACCTTTAGATCTTTTGAATGCATCAAAAGGTAAGGAAATTTTGGTGCAGTTGAAGAATGGTAAGCAACTCGTTGGAACGCTTTTAGCATTTGATATCCACATTAACGTGGTTTTAGATAATGCGAAAGAAGTTGAAAACAGTGAACAGACAAAGAACTATGGGCTAACCTTTTTACGAGGAGATACGATAATTTTTATCTCTCCTTCAAATGTAAAAGAGTAGGCGTTGGTCGTGTTTAATTTTCGCTGCGACAGAGATTTTCTCTGTGTTTTAGCTTAAGATAGTTTGAACTTTTTTAATTTTTTCTTCGGGATTCTATTATTCTCTTAATTTTTAAAGAAATGATTGATAAAATTAGCATCCCTATTCCATAGATTAAAAAGATGAACTTCATATTTAAAAATAGTAAAACTAATCCAGCTATTAGTTCTCCTGTTAAACCTCCAATATCTAATGCAGTGTTATAAGGAGCATAATATCTTTGAGATTGTTTTCTCTTCATAATATCAAAAAAATAAGACTCAGTAGTAGACTCTGTCATTGCAAGCCCAATACTGGCCATTACTAAAATGGACATTATAAAAAAGATATTTGTAGATAAGAAACATATAAAACATAATATTCCTGGGATTAAAAATCCAATAAAAAATAATGGTTTATATCCTCTTTTACAAGCTAATTTTCCAAAGTAATATTCTAGACAAACTAAAGGGATTACTACTGCAAATAAAAAATACCCTACATAAGAGACCTCTAAGCTTTGAATTATCATTAAAGGCATATAAATGAATATTAAAGACCACCAGAATGTAAGTCCTGCACTTAGATAATAAATTCTTCTCCTGTTTTTGTCTTTAAAAAAATCAAAGAAATTTTTAAATGGATTTGTATCTAATCTCTTTTTTATTCCAGCATCTTTTATTTTTGAAAAGTTTAATATTATCACTGAAACAAAGAGGAATAATGCTCCAAATATGAACACAGAGTTAATGTTCCAGATTGCTAAGAGGACTCCTGCAATTAATGGGCCTAAAACATATGCAAAGTTTGAAAATGTGTACATTAAACCTTCGTTTTCAGAGAGATTTTTCTTTTTAGAATTATGTTCTATTAATAATCCTAGTGAAGTTATTTTTATAGATGCAGCAACAGTTACAATTAGTGCTACTAAAATTAAAAGAGAAAAATGTTGAATTAAACTATATGAAAAATATCCTATCATTAGCAAAACTAAACTAATTGAACTGAGTTTTATCTTGTTTGATTTTTCAATTAAAGGGATTATCAAGAAATAAGATAAAAAAGATATAAACATTAAGAAGGAAGAAAATAATCCAACATAGGCAGGATTATTAAAAAAACTGTTAAGATATAATGACCAAACAGTACTAATTAAAGAAAATGCTATTGCTCCTGAAAAAACAATCAACCCAAGTCTTAGAATTGGCCTATTTAATTTAAAACTTCTTTTTATTTTTAATCTAGTTGTTTGATGGACCATATTTTACAAATTTTTTAAGATTATTAGATTTATAATTCAATTTTATCAAGGTCTTGAGCAATTTCAGTTTTCTTAAATATTTTTTTAGCTTGGTGTAATATTTCTTCCTGCTGATTTTTTGTTTCATACCTTTGACTTAAATGAGTTAATATTAATCTCTTAGACTTTGATTGTTTTGCAATTTCTGCAGATTGTGTTGAAGTAAGGTGTGCATGTTGTTTTGCAAGTTCTTCTTCTCCTAGCCCATATGTTGCTTCACAAATAAGAATATCTGCTTCTTTTGAGATTTGTATTGCATGTGCATTCTGACGAGTATCCATAATAAAGGTAATCTTTTTTTGAGGTTCTGTAAAAATAATTTTTTTACCATCGATAGTTTTATTATCTATTTTTACTTTTTTACCGTTTAGTAATTCTTTTATTAATGGGCCTGATTGAATATTTAATTTTTCTAATTTTTTCTTATCTAATCTTTGTTTTTGTTTCAATACAAATGAATAAGCTATACAAGGCATATCATGTTGCATTTCTTTTGCTTCTATGAAAAATTCTTTTTCATCTATAATTTTTCCATCTTCTATAATTTCCTTAACTTTAACATTAAATTTTTTATTCTGTTTTTTAGAGATATCTAAATACCATTTCATAAATAAATCTAAAAGTTTTTCCATTTTTTGTTTTGTTCCACGTGGACCATAGATTTCTAGTGTTTTATTATATCCATTTAACATTAATGTTTGTAATAAGCCCGGAATTCCAAGAATATGGTCTCCATGCCAGTGAGTTATCAGAATTTTAGTTAGTTTACATGGATTTAATTTTGCTTTTCTAAATTGTCTTTGCGTTCCTTCTCCACAATCTATTAAAATGTTTTCTGATTTATATTGAAGTAGCATGGCCGGATGATTTCTCCTTACAGTAGGAACTGCACTGCCTGTCCCTAACATTGTTAGTTGTATTTTTTCTGCCATATTTATTAAAAGAGAAAAGGGTTTTTATTCTTATCTTATTATTATCAATTCGGAAATAACTATTGGAGTTTTATTATAATAATTCATTTTATGGGTTTATCATAACTCTTTTCCCAGAAAGGTTTTAAGCAGTAGCCAGGATTTGCACCTGGGATCAGCGGGTTGCAGCCGCTTGCCTTGCTGCTTGGCTACTACTGCAAGTGGTATGAAAACTCAAAGAAAAGGTAATTTTTAAACTTAGTTATTTGATTAAATCAATAAAATTAGTAGATAATGCCCCTGACAGGATTTGAACCTGCGACTTCTAGCTTAGAAGGCTAGCACTCTAATCCAGGCTGAGTTACAAGGGCATAATATTATTCTGCAAGTTTTGTATATAAAGGTTTTGCAAAGTATTGTAGTGCCTAATTTAAACTGATTTTCTTTGTGTAGAGGGTAACAAAACATTTATATATCTAAATGTAGTGGGTAAGATATGTTTATTGTTAAAAAGAACATTAAAGATAAAGAATATTTTTATCTACGAGAATCTCACAGGGAAAATGGTAAGGTTGTTTCAAAAACTACAGCTTATCTTGGAAAAACAAAAAAGCAAGCAGAAGAAAAAATGAAAGAAATAATAAAAGAAAAAGAACTTGGAAAAACAAAAAAAATAGAAATAAAAGATTTAGAAAACAAGGTTAAAAATAAACCTATAACAATTGAAGAGCTTGCTAATTTTTGTAAGAGAAAGGGATTTGTATTTAGGTCCAGTGATATTTATGGTGGTTTGTCTGGTTTTTGGGATTTAGGTCCTCTTGGGATTGAATTGTTTAATAATATTAAAGATAATTGGATGAATTTTTTTGTGCAACAAAAAGATAACATGGTTGCAATTGAAGCAAGTATTATTTCTCATCCAAGAACATGGAAAGCTTCAGGACATCTAAAGAGTTTTTCAGATATTGCAGTTACCTGTAAATCTTGTAAAAATAGAACTAAGATAGATAAATCTGAACTAGGAAAAATTAAATGTGAAAAGTGTGGAGGAGAATTTGAAAGCCAAGGAGAGTTTAATCTTTTATTTAAAACAAATGTTGGTGCACTCGATTCAGAAGAGGCATATCTCCGAGGTGAAACAGCACAAGGAATTTTTATGGATTTTAAGTTAGTTGCAGAGACAGCAAGAATGCAATTGCCTTTTGGAATTGCTCAAGTTGGAAAGTGTTTTAGAAACGAGATTGCTCCAAGAGATTTTTTATTTAGAAGCAGAGAGTTTAATATTGCTGAGTTTGAATTTTTTATAAATCCAAATGAAACAAAGTGTAATCTTTTAAAAAAAGAACATTTAAATTTAAAAATAAAATTTTTAGACTCTGAAACTCAAGAAAAAAATAAACAAGATATAAAAGAATCGAGTATTTGGGAATTGTTAAAAAAGAAGAAACTTGGAGAGTGGCATGCCTATTGGCTTGCAGAACAGATTAAATGGTTTTATTCTCTAGGACTTAAAAAAATTAAAATAAGAGAACATACATCAGATGAACTCTCTCATTATTCTAGTGCTACATTTGATATTGATTACGAGTATCCTTTTGGTTCAAAAGAAGTCTCAGGTATTGCTAATCGTGGACAATATGATTTAACACAACATGTGAAAGAGAGCAAACAGAAACTAGAACTATTTGACGAAAAGACAAAACAGAAAGTAATCCCTAGAGTAATAGAACCTACTTTTGGTATGGAGAGAGTTTTCTTAGCTGTTTTGAGTAATGCTTATAGTTTTGATGAACAAAGAAATAATATTGTCTTAAAAATTCCTTCAAATTTAGCTCCTATTAAAGCATCAGTTTTTCCAATAATTAAAAAACCAGATTATGAAAAACTTGCAAATAGTATTGTTCATGATTTAAAAAAAGAGTTTAACATTTTGTATGATAAGGGTGGAAGTATTGGTCGAAGATATGCTAGAAATGATGAAATAGGGACGCCTTATTGTATCACGATTGATGAAGACTCTTTAAAGAAAAAAGATGTAACAATAAGAGACAGAGATACCACTAAACAAATTAGAGTTAAGGTTAGTGACTTAAAAGATATACTTAGAAGATTAATAAACCAAGAGTTAAAATTTGAAAAGGCCGGCAAATTAGTTGAAACAAGAGTTAAAGAGTAAATATTAAAAAGCATGATTGATTTATAATCTTAAGAGGCGATAAATGGCAGAAGTAATTGGGTTTATTTCTATTAAAGGAGGTGTTGGTAAAACAACTTTAGCATTAGAGACAGCTGCAAGTCTTGCAAATCATTTCAAAAAAAGAGTTTTAGTTATTGATGCAAACTTTTCTGCTCCAAACTTAGGTTTATGGTTAGGAATCAAACCAGAATATACTCTTCATGACGTTTTAGCTGGAGATGCAGGCCCAGGGTTTGCAAATGCAATTCATCAAAGGCATAATTTTCATATTGTTCCTGCAGCAATGGAGTATAAAAAAGATGTAGACCCTTTTCGTTTGAAAAAAATTATTGAAAAAGTTAAAAATAGGTATGATTTTATTATTTTAGATTCTTCTCCAAATTATCATGAACTGATTCCGGTTATAGCTGCTGCAGATAAACTCTATGCTGTGACAACTCCAGATCATGTGACACTAGGAACAACACTGAAGGCAGTAAGGCTAGCACAAAACAAGAAAGTTCCTGTAAAAGGAATTATCATTAATCGTGCAAGAAATCCTAAATTCGAGTATAGCGTTAGAGATATAGAAAAAAGAACAGAAATTCCTGTTTTAGCAAGAATTAGAGATAGTAAAGATATGGCCCGGTCTTTATTTTTTCAAGTTCCTCTTACTATTGAAGATAGTGGACATCACATTTCTCAAGAAATTCAAAATTTTGCTTCTGCACTGTGCGGTGCTCCTGAAAAATCTCGTGGAATATTCTCAAGACTTTTTTCTTTTGGAAACTGGTCTGGAAAAGAAAAAATTAACCGAGAGCTATTCCGGAAGCAGCAATGAAAGGAAAAATAGAAGTTTATTATTAGGTTTCTTATTGGTTGTGATTAGTTTTTTTGCTTTAATAGTATTAAATTTATAAATTTAAAAAATTAAGAAATAATATGGAAAAATGTATTTTTTGTAAGATTGTAAAAGAAGAGATACCAAGTTATAAAATTTATGAAGACGATTTTGCTATTGCTATTTTAGATGCTTTTCCATGTGTGAAAGGTCAGGCCCTGATTATTCCAAAAAAACATGTTTCTCCTTCATTTCTTGATTTAAATGAGGAAGACTATACAAAATTAATGTTAATTACAAAAAAAATTGCAAAAGCTATTGATAAGTCTGTAGATTGTGTTAAAACAGGCTTAATGGTAGAGGGTCTTGAACTTAATCATGTTCATATTAAGGTTTTCCCTTTATCTAAAATTGGATTTAGTGAATATCCCAAAACACTAGATCCTAAACCACGCAATGAGGAAATGAAAGATATTCTTGAAAAGATTAAAAAAGAATTATAATCAAAAATTGAGAATGGCTCTGGAGAGTGCTGACCTCTCGACCTCCGCCTCATGAGAGCGGCGCTCTACCGCTGAGCTACAGAGCCATAATTAAATAAAACAATCAGTTTAAAAGTGTTTTCTTTATATCTTATTAGAGATTTTTTATAATAAAACAAAAAAGAATAAAAACCCTCTAGATTTAATCATTCTATGGGAGAGGTGATTAGTTGGCTTTTACATCCATATGAAACTGCTACAGCAGTTCTTACAGGATTGCCCCCCTCATTAGTCGGAAAGGTTGGGGGATTAATTAGTATTTTGCAAGCAATTGGTATTGCTTTATTAGCTTATATAATCTTCTTGGCTATTAAAGGGGTTTTAACTTTTAAACGATTAAAAAAAATTTCTAACATTGAGTCTAAGTTAGAAGAATTGGATAAAAAGATAGATGTTTTAATAAATAGAAATTCTGAAAAATCAGATAAAAAGACAAAAAAAATCAAAAAGTAAATTATTTTGTTAGAATAATCTCCATTGTAGAAACATTAACCTTTCTTCCTTCTTCGTTTTCAAATTCTTCACTGTCTATGTTAATTTCTTTTACAGTAATGTTTTGATTTTCTAAGAATCTTTTTCTAACAACTTCTGCAACATCAACTGCCTTTGAGATAAACTTTCCCCTAGATTTGATAGCAACTTCTGTTGCTCCTTTGGTTGTAAATTGCATTACAATCCCAGTAACATAGTTCATAAATGGTTTTCCTCCAATAAAAACTATATTTTCTGCTGTATTTTGCGGTTTTTGTTTTTTTTCTTGTGTAGTTTTTGTGTTAGCTGTTTCTAATTCTGGTTTTTGTGTTTTTTCTGTCATTTTAGTCCTCCTTGTAAATTTAGTCTTTAGAGCCGATAGAATCTTCATCAGATTCTGTTAGCTTATGAGTATTTTTTTTGATTCTAGAAATATACCCTGCAATTTGGTTTCTGAGCCTTTTACTAGGCATTGTTCTACCAAGAGCTTTCTTGTTTTTTTCAAAGTCTTTATCAAAACTTTCTGGAGTTTCTTCTACTAATTGTCTTGCAGTTCTTTTGATTAAAGTTGTTTTTATTCTTCCCATATTTATCTTGGTTATTCTTGGTTTTTAAATTTTGTTATTCTTTAATTAGTCAATTATATCAGTCTTTATAATGTCTTTGTAATCTTGTAAGAATTCTTGTATATTTTTAGAGTGTTCTCCACGAGATAGGAAAAAACAAGGCATTTTTTCTTCTATTGCTTTTTGATAGGCTATTGTTAGGTCTCCTGGTGAAACCCTTTTTTTATCTTTAGCAATCAACAAAAACTTTAATTTTCCTAAATCTGAGTTTATTCTTACAATAGCAATAACCTGTTTTTTATCTATCTCTACTTCTTTTAAGAGTTCTATATCTTTTTTAATTAAAAATCCTTTAATCTCTTCTAAGAATTTTATATCCGCTTGTTTTTTATTAAATCCTTTTTTCTCTTTTATTTCTAGGATAGGTTTTTCCTTTTCTCTTATTTCTTCTTTTACTACAGGTAAATGTGTTTTTTCAAAAGTAATTTGGGCTTCTTTTTTCTGGGGGATTCTATTATGTTGTAGGTCTTCTTGATTTTGGTTCGGTTGATATTCTTCATTAGTTCTAGAAATTATATCTCTTATTTCTTCATTAGAAGTTGTGAAATATTTCCAGATTAGTTTATCTTTAAATTTTAATGGAATTGCAAAATCCTTTAAAGAACGTAAAGCTACTCTTATTGCAGGACTTTCTTCTGAATCAATTAAGATTTTCTTTTGTTTTAACCTAAGGAATGCCTCTTTTTTTACATCTTTTAAATAATTTGCAAATTTTTCTAGTTGGTTCTCTTGTCCTGGAATTAGATATAATGGAGAAGACCCTATTTTTATATCACTTACCTTCAAAACTTTTTCCCCTAAGAGTTCTGCTAGTATTGCTGAGGTGAACATTGGCGATATTTCTACATGTTTTGATAAAGGAATTGGTAAACTTGGCCCTTTTTCTTGTAGATAATTAATAATCTTCTCTTTAATTTGTTGAACATCTATCATACTAACTTCCAGGATTAAAGGGATTTTAAATTTTGTTGTAGCTTTATCTTAAGGTTTTATCCAAGATATCTCATAATAAGAAACAGACCCTTCTTCATCTACAATTGCTATTAAAAGGTTTTTTTTAGTTGTATGTGCTACTCGGTTTTTAGCTGAAAATTCGTGCATGCTTAGTTTATCTGTTTCAAAAACAGTTTGAACAAGCCATCTTGCATGGTCTTTTCCAATTGTTTTCCCTTTTTCATATACTCTAAATTCAGCACCGAATTTTAATGCGGATTTTAAAATGTATCCTTTTTTTCTTAAATCCTTAAAAACTAGGTACTTGGTCATAAATTTTTTATCAAGTCTTTCAAATTTTTTAGCTGATTCTTCTTCACTAAGTATTTTGTTTTTATCATAAATTTCAAGTTTTTTCGTTTTTATTAGAAATAATGCTTCTGGCAAAAGATAGAATATTTTTTCCCCTATTTTTTCCCCAAATCTTTGACTTGCAAATAAATTTTGTGCTTCTATAGAATTTGAAGAGACCTTACCTCCTATGAGATGTGCCTTTATTTTTTCCATATTTATATTTACAGAGATTAATTAATAAATGTTTCTTAAGAACATATTCTTTTTCTGCATTTTTTACATCTCTTCATTAGTTCTATTTTATTTTTCTTTTTAGATATTTTTCCAGCTTTAAATATTTTAAATTTAGGTAAGGGAGAATTATGTTTAAATCCCCTTACAATCATTTCATTGAATATTTCTTTATGCCTTTTAGTTATATTATGGATTTCAATTAAATTATTGGTTATGTATCCTTTAATAGATCTATTTTTATTTAATGTACCCACTAACATATGTAATTCTACATGTTCTCCTAATAAGTGCTGATTACACATTTTTTTAGGAGAAATATTCCACATTCTCATTTTTATTATTTCTCCTAAATAAAATTTTTTCTTTCAAATAAAAAAATTTATATTTTTATTCCTTAGCTACATAATATATCATGTATATTGCTGCAATTCCTACTAGTGAGTAAACTATTCTAGAGACTACAGACATTGTACCCAACAAGTATGCAACTAAATCAAAGTCTAAAGCACCTTTAAGACCCCAATTCAAACCACCAATGATTACTAAAACTAGTGCAATCCAATCAAGGGCATTTTTTTTCATTTTTCACCTCTATTAATTTATTTAATTTAAAGTAGGTTATTGATAGTTTACTATAGTAAACAAGGTATTTAAGGTTTTCTATTTGGAGAATGATAAGGGATATATTGTCTATAGTTTATAGCCCCACCAGGGTCCTGCACCATCGTGACCGTTTCACGGGATATATTTTATTATGTTTCGGCTTTATGTTGTCTTGAATTGGGCTTTATTTATAAATCTTGTCGAGAAGGAGTATATGCATTGAAATAGGTAGATGACTATTTCCAAACTAGAAATAAGTTAATCCATCTCTGAAGTCTTGATTTATGTTTAAGTTTCTCAATTTCTTCCTTTTGTTTTACAATTTCCTGTTCCAAGTCTTGCCTTACCATTAGCCATGTTTGAGTAATTTTATTTATAAATCTTGTCGAAATAGAATATATGGATTACTTTTAAGCTTCTTTATACATCCACATTAGCATAGGCATAACCTCCTCATTCTTTAGATTATTGACTTTATTTAGCAATTCTTTAAAATCTCTGCAAAAAACAAGTTTATAAGAAAAAGAAGATCTTTTTTCTTTAAGCTGAGGAAACTCATCAATTATTTCTTTTTTTAGTCTTATAACATTCCAAGACTGAAAACTTTCTGCATAAGCTATTTTTCCTTCAATATCAATTATTCTCTTTGGTGCAAGTGTTTTTTTCATTCATTCTCCACCACCTCACACCTCTTAAGTTATATAAATATCGATTACATTCAGCTACTTAAACAAGTTTATAAAAATTTTTGTAAATTCATGCAAAACCTTATAAATTATGCATTGTTTTACAAAATATGATAGATGAGACAGACAAGCTTATCCTCTTTGAACTACTTCAAGATTGTAGACAGCCTCTTTCTAAAATTGCAAAGACAGTAAAACTATCTCAACAAAGAGTTCATTATAGAATAAAGAAACTTGAAGAACAAGGAGTAATAAAAAAATATACCATTAACATTAATTATCCAAAACTAGGATATAGTAGACATTCATTATACTTAGATTTGCTAAGTGTCGACGGAAAAGAAGTTGATAAATATCTTAAACATATTACAGACATAAATGAAGTAAGTTGTTGTTATATGCTACATGATGTTTCAGAATGGAAAATGTATATTTCAGTATGGACAAAAAATATTGAGAGATATGACGAGATTCAAACTAAAATAATTTCCAAGTTTCATAAACACATTAAAAATTATATTTCTTTTCAGAGTATTCGTTCGCACACTTACTTTGTTGCAAGAATGCTCAATAGAAAAAAAGAAGCTAAATGTGATATAAAAGGAAATCCTGAAAATTTTGAATTAAAAGATATTGATTGGAAAATAATAAATAAGTTAAGAAAGAAGTCTAATATTCCTATTTTAGAATTAGCTAATTCATTAAAAGTAGATGTAAACACTATAAAAAGGAGAATTGATTTTTTACTTAAAGAAAATATTATTGAAAGATTTTATACCATTCTTGATTTAAAGAAATTAGACTTGAGAGAGTATACTTTTATTTCTAGGATAAACCCTTCACATAATCATGAAATTGAAAAATTTATAGAATATGCTAAGAAAGATTATCATTTTGGAATTATAATAAAAGCCGTAGGTTATGTTAATCTTTATTATGCTTTTTATGCTAAAGATAATGCAGAATTAAAGTCAATAACTGCGAAAGTAGATAAGATGTTAGGTAAAGCAGTTTTACATACATATAAAATTGAAGTTGAGGATATGATTAGCTAAGAAATGAGAATAATAATAAAATCTTATTGTGTTACCTCTTATAAGATACAACAAAAACAAAAGATTTAAATACCTTAATTTCTAAGATAAATGCATGGGATTAAACTTAAACGGAACAAGAGAACCATACAAAGAATTTTATGGTAGAAATACAGATCAAATGTCAGCTTTAATAGCTGATGCTAGAGTTCCAATGAATGTTTCTCAATTAATGCAAAAAAGACTTGATGTAAGAAATGCTGATGCAAAAGTTAAATCTGCTTGGATTGATAATTATTTTGATTCAGGAGATGCAGTTGTTTATCATCCTAACGGAGATGTAAAAGTTGTTCTTGATTCTCAAACATTAAGAGAAATGACTCCTGAAACTCAGAGAAATGGCGGAGCATTAGTTATTGGAGAAGAAGTTTATCAAGCATTACAAGGTGAAATATTCAAGAAAGGAAAACTAGGAAAAATAAATGAATGGCTTACAAGAGCACAAGTTAAAGCTCACCCTGTTTGGAAAGTTTTAGCAAGAGGTCAAACATTACTTAATGATTATACTGATTTTACAGCTGGAGAATATCAAGCAAGATTTGCAAAAGATACACCTTTAGATGATATAACAATAATGGGATTTTTCCCAGGTTCTTGTGGCGGAAAGTCTCCAGAAATGCGGGCGTTCTATGTCTATGGGCTTGAGTACGGGTCTGATGTCATTGGCGGGGGTGCCTTGACTGGTGGCTTGGTCGTCTTGTTGGGTTAGCACCGGAGGTGCTTAGTGCGCCGGGTAGTGGTGCTTCAGCAGTACAAAAATATACTATGGCAGATTTACAATCATTAGATGCAGGTATAACTAGATTAGAAGGCATTGTCTTGCCAGAATTAGTAAAACCATTTAGAGATATAAGAAAAAAACTTTAAGTCTTCTATATAAATTCTTATAAACTCTTTATTTTATTTAAAATTACCTAGCTAACTATGCAACAAGGATGCATGGAGCAGACTAGGCTACATGCTCTTTTACTAAAGCAGAAATGCTATAAAATACAGCTACAACAGAAATGAAGTGGCAATGAAGATAATTTCAAAGTAGAAGAGCTACTATGGCGGGCGTTCTATGTCAATAGGCTTGAGAACAGGTCTAATGTCAATGGCAGGAATGACTTGACTAATGACAATGGTCGTCTTGTTGAATAATCTAGTCTGCTGTTAGGATTAAAATGTATGAACAACTATGCTCACATGAAAATCTTTTATTAGCTTTTAAAAAAGCAAAAAAAGGAAAGACTAAGAAAGATTATATTATTAAATTTAAACGAAATTTAGAGAATAATTTAATAACTCTAAGACAGGAATTAATTTCTCAAACATATAAACCAAAACCACTTAAAACATTTATTGTTAGAGATCCAAAAACAAGAAAAATTTCTAAATCTAAATTTAGAGATAGAATTATTCATCATGCTTTGATAAATATCATTGGAGAGAATAGCCTCAAAGATTTAATTTCTAAAATTTTAACTAAATTAAAGGGTGATCGGGCAAGGGCTAAGATAATTGAAAAACAAATAGAATATACTGAGGATTGGAAAGAGAAAAAAGAAACCTCATTAGATCTTTTAAATCATTTAATTGAAAAAAGCTTTATTGATAAGGAAGATATAATTAAACCCCTTGGAACATCTCAGATTTTTGCCCTCTACTGCTTTCCTACTACTCCAATCATTTCAAAAAATGGAAAAATAAAGTATAGTTTAAATCGAAGAATTTATCCTAATTTTCTAAAAAAATTGGGTTTTATAAGATTACATCTTAGACGGGGGCTTTTTTATGTCATCCCTCGTGAAAGATTAATCCCTTCTTTACAAAATACTTTTTACTTGAAGCAGTACATTCTTGAAGAGATCGAAAAAACATTTCCAGTAGAGTGGGAACGATTTTTAAAGGAGCTTAAAAGGAAAAAAAGTCTATTAAATGAATACAATTCCTATAAAAATAAAAGTTATAAGCAGGAATTAAAATTTAACATCTTGCTTTTGAATACAGATATCTCAGAGAATAATGTGGGGTATTTATATGGTGAAAGAACGTTTACCAATGATTTTCATAATTTTCTAAATAATCAGTTAGACTTAAAAAAATTAAATTTTCCTAGAAGTGTTAAAGCAAACATTAGCGAATATATGAAAAATATCTCTATAGTGTTTTTCTTCAAAGGAGAAAATACTACCAATATACAAAAGATTAATGACGTAGAACCAAAATTAAAGAGTGGGCTTTCAATAATCAAATGGACAGATTATTTGGATAAGAATCAAGAAGAAATTGCATCTATATTTAAATTGGGTAATCTATCCGAATCTCGAGCAAAAAAATACTCAGAATTATTAATCAAAAAGATTGAAGTATATAGAAATGCCCTTAGAGAATTAAGAATTAATCTATAAAATACATTTAACTTTCATTCCCCACAATCATAACACCCTTTTTAACAAGCTGGGCAATAACCTTCATCTGCTTTTCCAAAACATCAACACGTTCTTTTAAAATTTCTTTTTCATTTTCTGATCTAGCAAGTTGCTTTTCAATCTCTGTCTTTGTAACATCTACTAACATATCTTCCTCACTAATAGTATCTCTCATGCCCAAAAACTCAGAATAATAATGAATCTCTTCTGATTTTTTCCAACCGAATCTATACTTTAAAGCAGATTCAGATTTATACCTTGGAAGCCAATAACAGCAACTATTATGTCTAAAATCATATAAGGATAGTTTGGAATAATTTTCTCCTGCGGGACTTATTTTATCCCCAAGAACTCTCTTTGCTAATCTTTTCAAGTAGCGGTTTACAACCTGCGAACAGACGCTGAATAAATAATCACTTGATTCAAGATTTTTAGTTTTTACATACTCTTTAATAAGTTCTGAACAGAGCATTAATTTTATTCTTCTTCCAAAAGTTTTGCTCACTTCCTCTCTTATCTTTAATTCTTTGAAATCATTAAAAAAGTCTGAAACTTTAACATTCACTAATTCTGTTGGAGACCTTATCCCTGTGTCAAATACAAACATCATCATCACCTTATATTCATGTTTCGATTCATCACATAATTTTTTCACTTCTTCTTCAGTTAAATAAACCCATTTTGGTTTTTCTGTTCTTGAATCAAGATCTAGGGTAATATCTGTAATTTCTATCTTCTGTTTTTTGCTTACTTTTTGATGCCAGTGCCAGAATGCTTTGAAAACCTTCCCTTGAGTTTCAAGAGAGGTGTATGATTTTCCATCCACCCTCTTTATTCCCCCATTTCTCATCTCTGCAAAGAAAGTAATAATCTGATCTTCATTAACTTCTGTTAGCTTAATTACTCCATAAAATTCCTCAAATTTTTTAGCAAAGAATATCATCTTCTCCTTTAATGTAAAAAGTCTAGCAAAAGTTCTTGGACCCCTTAAACTCCCTGTTGCTATATTCAAACCTTTTTCCATATCATTAAGATATCTTAGAATTATTTCAGAATTCTCTACAGAAATATCTGGAATTCTATCTTTAACTCTTTCTTTCCATTTAAGGTATCTTTCTTTATGTTTCCACGGATCTATTTTCATCTTAGCATAAAACCCACCTGATTTATATTTTCGTGGCGGATTTATGCCGAAACAAACCTGAACCCTTGATTTTGGTCAAAAGGGTAAATAGCCCCACCAGGATTCGAACCTGGGTCACAAGGTTCAGAACCTCGTATGCTTGACCACTACACTATGGGGCTATAAGACAACCTAACGGTTTTCTTATGAACTTTCCCTTGAGATTGCCTGATTGACAACTAAGGTTTTCTTATGAACTTTCCCTTGAGATTGCCTGATTGACAAATAAGGTTTTCTTATGAACTTTCCCTTGAGATAGTCCAACAACCTTAGATTTATAAAAAATCAGGTAAAGCAAACTTTATAAAGCTATTTTTTGATATTCTCATATGAAAAGATCAAGCAGAAGGTGGAAAAAGAAAAGACAAATGCGTTGGAAATGGCAACGTAAGAGATTAAAGAAAGAAAAAAGAAAAAGAAAATTAAAAAGAAGTAGATAGTTCTATATTTGTTTGGTTTAATATATTCTTATCACAATAATCTTTATAAAAATACAAAACAAGAAATTTTATGGATTTTGATAAAACAAGTGTTTGGACTGAAAAATATCGTCCAAAAAAATTTGAAGAGGTCGTTGGACAAGAAGAGGTCATTAAAAGAGTTAAAAGTTTAACAAATTCTATGAATATTCCTCATTTATTATTTGCAGGGCCTGCAGGAACAGGAAAATCTACTCTGGCCTTGATAACTGTTAAAGAATTGTTTGGAGAAGCTTGGAGAGATAATTATTTAGAATTAAATGCTTCTGATGAACGGGGAATCGATGTTGTAAGGCAAAAAGTTAAGGATTTTGCACGTACTAAGGCTATTGGAGATGTTCCTTTCAAGGTTATATTCTTAGATGAAGCAGACGCTCTTACTAGAGAAGCTCAACAAGCTCTTAGAAGGACTATGGAGAACTTTACTTCAACTTGTAGGTTTATACTGTCTTGTAATTATTCTTCTAAGATTATTGACCCTATTCAATCTAGGTGTGTGGTTTTTAGGTTTAAATTATTAGAAAAAAAAGATATCTTGCAAAGGATTAATGTGATTACTCAGGGAGAAGGTTTAACAATGGTTCCTGCTGCTTTTGATAGTTTATATGAAGCTAGTGAGGGAGACTGTAGACGAGTTATTAACCTATTACAGGCTACTGCATCTATTTCTTCTAATCTTACCCCTGATTTGATTAACACTATTGTTTCTCAAGCAAAACCTTCTGATATTAAGATTGTATTGGAATATGCTCTTTCAGGAGATTTTTTAAATGCAAGAGAAAAATTATTAGATTTAATGTTAAAAGAATCTGTTTCAGGCCAAGACATAATTAAAGCAATACAAAAGGAAGTTTGGAATCTTCAGATAGATAATTCTCTAAAAGTTAGACTTACTGAAAAAACAGGTGAGGCTGAATTTAGACTTGTAGAAGGTAGTGATGAATTTATTCAATTAGAAGCACTACTTGCTAGTTTTGTTTTAGCTGGAACTGGTAATGGTAAGTCTAGTTGATTGAGTAATTAAAATGATGATTAATCAAGAAAATATTCCTTGGTGTGAGAAGTATAGGGCTTTTTGTTTTGCAGATATAAAAGGACAAGATTTTGCTATTGATAAATTAAAAGCTTTTCTTAAAAATTTTCCTAAGAAAAACGCAGTTATTTTACATGGCGCTGCTGGAATTGGAAAGACTAGTCTTGCTTATGCTACGGCTGCAGAATTAAGCTCTGAAATTATTGAATTAAATGCTTCTGATTTAAGGAACAAAGACCAAATTGCAAAGATTATTCGTCCAGCAATAGAACAGAGACCATTATTTAAAAAAACAAAAATAATTTTAATTGATGAAATAGATGGAATTTCTACAAAAGATAGGGGAGGTCTTTCAGAATTATTAGGAATTATTGAAAAAAGTGTATTTCCTGTTGTTTTAACTGCAAATGATATTTGGAATAAGAAGTTTTCTTTATTGAGACAAAAATCTGAATTGATTCAATTAAAAGATATAGACTATAAGGTTGTTGTAGGGGTTTTGATTGATATATGTAGAAAAGAAAATTGTTTTGTAAATAAGGATGTACTGACTTCTATTGCAATTAAAGCTAAAGGAGATCTTCGTGCTGCTATAAATGATTTACAGACTCTTTCAAAAATGGGAGAGTCAGCTTTGATTAAAGAAATTGGAGAAAGAAATAAAGAACAGACCATCTTTTCAGCATTACAACACATATTTAAAAATACAGAATTAGATGAAAAAATGATTAGGGTTTTTGATGAGATTAAAATGCCTATTGATGAGATTTTTTTATGGATTGAAGAAAATATTCCTTTAGAATATTCTGGTAATGAACTCGCAAATGCTTTTGATTCTTTAAGCAGGGCTGATGTTTTTCGTGGAAGGATTTATCGGCAACAACATTGGAGGTTTATGGTATATGAATATTTTTTACTTGGTCCGGGAATTGCTGCTGCTAAAAAATTTAACAGAACAGGATACACGCCTTACAAAAGACCTACAAGAATATTAAAAATATGGTTACAAAATCAAAGGGCTGCAAAAAAGAAGACAATCTGTCAGAAATATGCTAAAAAAGTCCATATTTCTATAAAACAGGCTATGAAAGATTTTTTAGTTATAAGAATTATACTTAAAAATCCAGAGATAAGAAAAGAGCTTAAACTTGCAGAAGATGAGATTGCTTACCTCAATAATGGGAAGTAGTGTTTTAATTTTAATATATTGATTCTAGAATAATATCTAATAAAAAAATAATTTTATATCTAACCACAAGTTGCATCTGTTCCAGAACCAGAAGTTGTTGAATATCCAAAACCAGGAGTTGGACTTGAAGCATCTATGTCTGAGTCACACTCTGCAGGCCTTGCATCATCTGTAAATGCATTACAAACTGTTGCCAATAATGAAACAGAGTCTCTTCCACTATTTGCTTCTACACCATTTACTATTAATGTTGGACTTCCTCCAACACCATACTTTTCATTATCTTCCTTGTAAACATCGAATAAAGGATATCTTCCACTTAACCAAGATGATTGGTCATTTAAGTTTGCTATAACTGAATATTTTTTATCTGTTGCATCTGTACAAGTTTTTAATTTTGTTTTATCAATTCCAGTTTCATCAAGACAAGCTTCTCCGTCACCTTCTCCTAAAAAGCATTTTAAATAAGATAAATATTTATCATTTTGCTCTGTCTGAATGCAATATTGGTTTAACTCTTCTCTTACTTCTGTTTCTCCGTGCATTGCATAATATACAAATTTGACTTCAAAATTTATTTTATCTCCTAGTAATTCTACAACAGGAATAAGTCCTTTTTCAATTTGAGTTCCATAAGGGCAGTGAGACATAACAAAAGCTTCTACAACAGGTTTATCTGTTTGAGGTAAGTTTTCTGCTGCTTGTGGTTGTGTAGGGGTTGTATCTTCAGGATTAGATTCAAGTAATGTTAATTGTGCTAAATATTTTCCATCTTTTGTAACAGAAAGAGGAATATTTTGACCTTGGTAAGAAACCATAACTTGGTAGAATTCCCCATCACTTGTTATTTCTACTAATTCAACTCCACCACCTGTTTGTGAATTCAAAAAGTCCACAACAGATTGCCCTGCTTTAGCTTTACCTATTGAAGTTGAAAAAGCATTTCCATTTACTAGTAATATAATCAATACAATTGCGAGAACAATGGTTGCAACAGCCCAATAATTGTGACTTATTTTTTTAATTTCTTTCAAAATTTTTTCTGATTTAGGTTCAGCCATATTTTCTTTTATAGAATATTATTTATAAATGTTTCCTAATCATTGTTAACATAGTTAAATAAAAAAAGTATAGATATAAAAATCATTTTACTCTTTTAGATTTATGGATATAGAAAAAAAAGTTTTACAAACTATAGAAAACTATCATCTTTTGGACAAAAAAGACAAAATTGTTGTAGCCTTGTCTGGAGGAAAAGATTCTGTTAGTGTCCTGTATATATTACATAAATTAGGGTATAATGTTTCAGCTTTGATGATTGATTTACGTTTAGGAGAATGGAGTAAAAAGCATAAAGAGAATATGATAGGCTTTTGTAATAAACTTGGAGTTAAATTAAATATTATTGATTTAAGGAAGGAACTTGGATGGGGTATGTGTTCTATTAAGCAGGCTTTAAAGGAAAAAAAGAATCTTTCGGGTTGTACTGTTTGCGGGATTATTAAAAAATGGATTTTAAATAAGTATGCAAAGAAATTAAAATTTGATAAGATTGCAACAGGACATAATCTTGATGATGAATGTCAAACAGTATTAATGAATTTTTTAAAGGGTAATGTTCTCCTTGGTGTTGGTTCAAAACCTGCAACTGGAATCAAACAAAAAAATAATAAGACTTTTGTACAGAGAATTAAACCTTTGTTTTTTATTCCTGAATCAGAAATTAGAAAATATTCTAAAAAAATGAAGTTCCCTGTTATTTATGAAAAATGTCCTTGCGCATTTGGAACTTATAGAATTGAAACTAGGGAGTGGATGGATTTTTTAACAGACAAAGAAAAATTAAAAATTGTTGAGTCTTGGCAGGCCTTGATTCCAAAATTAGAAAAAGAAAATCAAACACAAGCTAATATTTGTGAAATTTGTGGTGAGCCTGCACGAGGCAAGATTTGTAATGCTTGTAAGATTTTTTCTGAATTAAAGGGGTAACATAATTTTATAAAACCTGGTCCTTATTTTGTTTAATGGGCGTGATGAAAACAAATCAAGGAACAAATAGGACAAAAAGGATTGGGGTTCCTGCTGCTGAAGAGATTCTTGGTAAAGAGTTTAAATGTTTAAATCATGGTTTTGTTAGACTTGTGGATTATATGGGCGGAGATGATAGGGTTGTTCAAGCAGCAAGAGTTAGTTATGGAAAAGGAACTAAGACTGTTAGTCAAGATAAAGATTTAATTGATTATTTATATAGGAATAGGCATACTTCTCCTTTTGAACATGTGCTTACAGAATGGCATTGTAAAATGCCAATTTTTGTTGCAAGACAATGGGTTAGACATAGAACTGCTAGATTAAATGAAGTTTCTGGAAGATATAGTGTTATGAAAGATGAGTTTTATATTCCAGATGTAGATGAGATAAGAAAACAGAGTAAAGATAATAAACAGGCACGTGGAGAAGAATTATCTTTAAATGAACAAGAAGAAGTTTTAGATATCTTTTTGCAAGGTCAAGAAAAAGATTCAGAAGACTATCATAATCTTTTAGATAAGGGTGTTGCTAAAGAATTAGCTAGAATTAATTTACCTCTTTCATTATATACTGAATGGTATTGGAATATTGATTTACATAATTTATTTCATTTTTTAGGATTACGAATGCATTCCCATGCTCAAAAAGAGATAAGGGTTTATGCAAATCAGATGTTTGAGATTACAAAAAAATTAGCTCCAATGTCTGCAGATGCTTTTCAAAAGTATTCTCTTGAAAGTTTAAGCCTTTCTAATAAAGATAGACAAGGAATAAAAAGAATATTCAATGGAGAAGATCCCCAACAAGTTGCTGAAGAGATTTTTATTAATAAGGTAGAGAGGAATGAGTTCTTAGCTAAATTAGAGAGTTTTTGATTAATATTCTCTAAACTATATTTTGTATTGTAACTTTATTTTTAAATAAGACTGATTGTTTTTTATTTATGTCACAAAAAAGAGGAAAACTTTTGATTCCTGGAGGATTTTTTATGACTTTAGAATCAGGGGATGGTGGTGGAAAAACAACTCAGATAGAATTATTAGAAAAAAGACTTTGTAAGGAAAATTTTGATGTTATTGTAAGGAGAGAACCTGGTGGAACAGATTTTGGAGAGTTAGTAAGAGAACTTTTACTACACAATCCTATTGAAAGGTGTGAATTATCAAATCTTTTTCAATTTGAATCTTGCAGAGCAGCCCTCTATGATGAAACAATTCTTCCTACATTAAAGAGTGGTGGTTTGGTTATTAATAGTAGGAGTTTTGATGCATCTACAACTTACCAAGGTTATGCAGGAGGTATTGATTTAGAAATTATTAATACATTAAATAAAATTGCAACTTTTGGAAAAAATCCAGACCTAACAATTATTATAGATGTTCCTGTTGAAGAAGGTTTAGGAAAAGCAATAAAATCTACTGGAAGATATGATCGTTATGAAGCAAAGAAATTTGAGTTTCATGAAAAAGTTAGACAAGGTTATCTTAAAATTGCGCATGACAATCCCAAAAGATGTGTTATAATTGATTATATTCCTGAGGGAATTAATGAAATGCATGAACAAATTTATAAGATTACTAAACAAAGAATAGATGAAAAAATTTCTCAAAATTAAAGGTTGTTACTGTTTAGAGTAAAGAAATATTTAAATACCTGATTTATCTGTATTTCTTTACCATACAATAAATTGTGCTGTTTTAATATAGGGAGTACAATATATTGTATCTGGATTAAAATCAATATAAAAAAGAGTTAAAAATGAAATGTCCTTATTGTAATACTGAAGAAACAAAAGTAACTGATAAGAGAGATAGTCATGGGAATATTCGTAGAAGACGTGAATGCTTAAAATGCGGTGAAAGATTTTCTACATATGAACGTATTGAGTTGGATTTAAATGTAATAAAAAAAGATGGGACTAGGGAAAAATTCAATAGAGATAAATTAATAAAAGGATTAGAAAAAGCATTTGAAAAAAGAACTTTAAGCACTGAAAAATTCGATAATCTTGCAAGCGAGATTGAATCTAAGATATATAAATCTTCTAAAAATAGGGAGATAAATTCTTCAAAGATTGGTCAGATTGTAATGGATAAAATAAAGAAGACAGATAAAATTGCATATATAAGATTTGCATCTGTTTATCGTGAGTTTGCAGATATAGATGATTTTAAACAGGAATTAAAAAATTTAAAATAATTTTTAAAAGATAATTTAATAATAAAAAAATGGTTTCAAAAATAAGAAAAAGAGATGGAGATATAGTTCCATTTAATAAAGAGAAAATCTTTAATGCAGTTTGGAAAGCTGCAAAAGCTGTTGGAGGCCATGATGAAGCAAAAGCAAGACATGTTGCAGAGATTATTATTGAAGAAATTGGGAAAAAATATGGAGAACATGGAATTCCTCGTGTAGAGGATGTTCAGGATACTGTTGAGAGTGTTTTAATTAAACAAGGCCATGATCAAACTGCAAAAGCATATATTTTATACAGAAAAAGTCATGAAGAACTTAGAAATGTTAAAGGTTTGTTCGATACTATCGAGGCTGTAGAA
>Ga0268276_1000593_pt1 | contig 41643 bp, 46 predicted proteins | sample saktaG_4_FD_190145 | JGI IMG/M metagenome (GOLD analysis project Ga0268276, IMG submission 190145) | Saline water microbial communities from Sakinaw Lake, British Columbia, Canada - sak_2010_1_5_45m | ecosystem: Environmental > Aquatic > Non-marine Saline and Alkaline > Saline ...
CTCGCAGGAACTGACCAAGGACCCCTCCCTGCTCAATTATATCCATAAAGAGATCGATACGATCCAGTCGATCGAGCGCCAGATCGATTTTACCCGGTACTACCAGGACATAGGGGTGCGGTCACCGGAATGGCAGGACGTCCCATCAATTATCAGGAGCGTGGCGGCACAGCTGCCGCTGGAAGCTGTCTCTTTTCAGGTGCACCTGGACGGCATCTCTGTTTTCTCTGATCCCCTGATCGAGAAAGTCTTTTACAACCTTATGGAAAACTCGGTCCGGCATGGAGAACACGTTACTGCGATTTCGTTTTCATTACAAAAATCGGCAGATGCCCTGAAGATCGTGTATGAAGATAACGGGATCGGTATTCCACCGGAGAATAAGGAAAAGATCTTTATCCGCGGGTTTGGCAAACACACCGGTCTCGGGCTGTTTTTGATCCGGGAGATACTCTCCATCACCGGCATTACGATTGCAGAAACCGGAGAGTTCGGGAAGGGATCCCGGTTTGAGATCGATGTACCCAAAGACAGGTTCCGGCTGTCAGTGCCATCGACCGATGAACAATTGCAGGTGAGGTAACGGTGCTGCTGGCGGCGGGGTATGCAGCATTTAAGTCATCTGAAGCAATGATCAATGAAAAATTATTCCAAGGCTGTACAGGAGATCAAGGTGAGTGAAAAGTTGATACCACATAGGCCAACGATTGAACGCGATATCTTTGGCCCTCGGCTTAAAATTCTCGCCTTTTCCGACTACAGGGTTCAGGATATCAATAAACTCATCAGATATATCAGGGAAATGGTGCCCAAGCCCGATGTGATAGTGTATGCCGGGGACGATCTAAATAGGTTCGAGGAGGAAGGCAGGAATCTGTTCAGCCAATTAGGGGAATTTGCGGAACATGGAGTACTTGCGATAGCCGGCAACGCTGATACTCTCGATTGCAAACGAGTACTTAATGCAAAGCATGTGCATGATCTGCATGAAAAACCATACATAATCGGTGATATTGCATTTGTGGGGCAGGAGGGCTCCGGAGGCGACGGCGGGCTTTTTCCATATCCTGAGAAAGAGATCCGTGAACATCTAAAAAAGCAGGTAAATGAGGTAAAGCGAAAAAAGCTTGTTTTGGTTTCTCACAATCCGCCATATGGCCTGCTGGACTTTGCACGCAGGTTCGGATCTAGACATATCGGCTCAAAAGCAATACTACAGTTCTTAGAAAAGCATCGGCCCGTGTTGCACATCTGTGGGCATGTTCATATGTATGGGGGGAAGAGCGAACATCTGGGTTCTACGACTATTTTGAACATCGCCTCCGAGGATTACACGAATGCACCGGGCCAAGTAGCCATTATAAACGTATGGCTGAAATGGCAGAACCCACCCGAAATCAATTGTATTATTATAAAAGAAGAGTTTTTACATCTTTACGGAATCGGCCCAATTCGCTCGGGCCAATTGATAAGAGCAGGATTGATGTCTTGCGAACAGATAGCCGAGTCCAGCGTTGAGGAAATATTGAGAAAGGCCAATATCGACCCCAGGACAGCTTGGTTGGCCTGGCTTTCCGCTAAAGCACAGATCGCTGACCAAATCTATCAAATTTCCGAGTTTTCTCCGCCAGAGCAGCCGATATATGTCGATGTTGAGACCACCCCAGATGAGTGTTTCATGACTGGAGTTTACCTCCCAAATGAAGAGATATTTGAACAATTCACGGTTAAGGATATCAAAAATCAGATGGAAAAGGATATGGTAACCAGCCGCCTGTGTAGGTTTTTGAAGGATGTAAATGGGACTATCGTGACTTTTACTAGGTATGATGTCAAATTCTTACCTCCGTGCATCCTTGAAGAAAAACCGTATTACGACTTATATCAAGGGATTAAAAATGCTTTCATATTGCCAACTTCGGACTATGCGTTGAAGACTATCGGCAAAATGTTTGGTTATCCTTGGAATAATACTAATCCTATAGTGGGATGGGAAATACCTCGTCTTTATTGCGATTATATGGAAAAGTGTAATGAGGATTATATTAGGCAGATCCAAGACCACAACATGGATGATGTCATGGTGATGCCATATCTGGTAAAAAAGATTCATGATGAAAATATTGCAATAAAATGCTACTTTGATGCGAGGAAGTATATAGGGCTCAAAGGAGAATTCGAAGGAGAGTACACCACTGCTCGCAAAAATCTCGACTCTCAGAGATGGACTGATAAGGAGACGACGTATCTCTTAAGTAATATTACAAGACCGGCCCAAGAGATAGCATTAAAGCTCAACAGAAGTTTGGAAGCAATCGAGCGTAAGAAGAGGAGAGAGAAGGAAAAAATAAAAAATCGGAATCGCTTTATTCCAAATTATACCCCTGCTCGTAAAAATCTCGAGTTTCGGAAATGGACCGATGAGGAAACGGTGTATCTCCTAAATAATATTACAAAACCAGTCCAAGAGATAGCATTAAAGCTCAACAGAAGTTTGGAAGCAATCGAGCGTAAGAGAAGAAGAGTAAAGTCCTGAAAGTATTTTCAATAATGATCCCGGGGAACTGGGTACATGGAAAACACTTATTACCCAACTATGCCCATATTATAAAGCACCATTCATGGAGCAGCGGATATCCGCTGCGAGTGTCTGTAAAAGATGCGAGATTCCTCTGTTGAGGTAGCCAAGCCTGGTATGGCGCAGGTTTGCTAAACCTGTGTCCCCCTGGGACTCGAGGGTTCAAATCCCTCCCTCAGCGTTTCAGAGAAAATCTCACACTACGAGGGGATTGGATGGCTCAGGAAGAAGACATAAAATACTTTGTACGGATTGGCACCACCGATCTGGACGGGACAAAATCCGTCCGCGTCGCTCTCACCGGTATCAAGGGTGTAGGCAGGCATACGTCGAGCGTTATCTCCCGCATGGCAAAGGTCAATGAATATGCTACGCTGGGGCGTCTGGATGAGGACGGGGTCAACAGGCTCCGTGCCGCCATCGACCAGTACGGCACCAAAGTGCCGTCATGGATGACGAACCGGCCCAAAGATGTCTACACCGGTGAAGCCAAGCACCTGTTAGGCCTCGAAGTGACCATGGCCAAAGATGATGACGTCAATATGATGAGAAAGATTCGCTGCTATAAGGGCATTCGCCACGAAACCGGGCAGAAAGTCCGCGGGCAGCGCACCAAGGCCACGGGCAGGACCGGAGCGACCGTTGGTGTGAAGAAGACAAAAGAGGGAGGCGCATAAAGCCATGGGATACCCGGGAAAGAACCATAAGGCGTACCAGACCCCCAAGCGCCCGTTCGAGAAGGCGCGGATCGAGCAGGAAACGCGGCTAGTCATCGAATACGGGCTGCGCAACAAACGGGAAGTATGGAACGCACAGAGCATCCTGCGCAAATACCGTAAAGGGGCACGCAACCTTCTCGCCATCATGTCGAGCAGCACCAACCGGTCGCTCTTTGAAGCGAAACGGTCCGAGTTGATCTCATCCATGCAGCGGTTAGGGTTGCTTGGTCCGGATGCCGACATCGACGATGTCCTTTCGCTCAAGATCCAGACCCAGCTCGAGCGCCGGCTCCAGACGCAGGTCTACCGCAAAGGTCTCGCACGTTCGCCAAAACAGGCGCGGCAGCTCATCACCCACGGGCATATCGCGATCGCCGGAAGGCGCGTGAGCATCCCTAGTTACCGCGTGAACCGCATTGAGGAAGGGCAGATCAGCTACTACGGCAAATCGCCGTTTGTTGCCGATTCCCATGCGGAAAAGGCACGCATCACCAAATCCGCAGGAGTGAGATAAGATGGCAGCTTCAGATAAGGAAAAGTGGGGCATTGCCCATATCTTCGCATCTTTCAACAATACCATCATTACCATCACCGACCTCTCGGGCGCAGAGACGGTGACTAAGAGCTCAGGCGGCATGGTGGTCAAGCAGGACAGGAACGAGAGCTCGCCGTATGCAGCAATGCAGATGGCGGGAAATGTCGCAGCCGCAGCAAAAGAGAAGGGAATCGTCGGTGTCCATGTTAAGGTGCGTGCACCAGGACAGGGCAAGCAGCGCAGCCCCGGGCCCGGAGCGCAGGCAGCGATCCGTGCACTCGCCCGTGCCGGCATGCGGATCGGCAGGATTGAAGACGTCACACCCATCCCCCACGACTCATGCCGTCCGAAGGGTGGCAGACGAGGAAGGAGAGTGTGATGGAGATCCAGTTTGTAAGTCTTGACGATGATGTTGCACGATTTACTCTTGGCGGTGCACGCCCGTCGTTTGCCAACGCACTTCGCAGGGCGATGATCTCCGAAGTGCCGACGCTTGCGATTGACGATGTGCGCATCTATGATAACACGAGCGCACTTTTCGACGAGATGCTTGCCCACCGCCTCGGGCTGATCCCGATCATTACCGACCTTGACACGTACTCCCGCAAGGATGCCTGTGCATGTGGCGGTGAGGGATGCCCGGGCTGTTCCGTCACCTATACCTTGAGCGTCGAAGGCCCAAAAACAGTCCAGTCAAGCGACCTGATCCCACAGGACCCCAAAGCGGTCCCGGTGCATGACAATATCCCGATCGTGAAACTCACGAAGGGCCAGAAGCTCGTGCTCGAGGCGCGGGCAGAACTCAACACCGGAAAGGAGCATGCCAAATGGCAACCGACGAACGTCTGCGGGTACAAGAACTACCCGGTCATCACGATTTCAGAAGCCTGCGATGCATGCGGGATGTGCATTGAGGAATGCCCGCGGGACATCCTTGCTGCAAAAGGCAAGAAGATCGAGGTTGTCGAAGGTAAGATCTCCGACTGCTCCATGTGCAGGCTCTGCGAACGGGCGTGCGTGGCAAGTGGCATCGGGGACGAGCCGGCAATTAAGGTCACCGCGGAGCCCGACAGGTATATTTTCGTGGTCGAAGGTGACGGGTCACTTCCGGTAAAAGAGATCCTGCGGTGGGCGCTGCAGCACATCAAAGGACAGTCAGACGAGCTGGAGAAACAGACACGCGAGATTTCAGGGGATGACAAGAGATGACAAGAACCGTGGAAAAGACGAACCCCCGTCTTACCAACCTCATATCGCTCTTAAAGAACTCATCACGCGAGAATGAGGCAAAGATCTGGCGCGAGATCGCAAGCAGGCTGGAGACCTCGAACAGGAACTATGCAGAGGTCAACCTGTCCAAGATCGAGCGCTACGCCCAGAACGGCGAGACGATCCTCGTCCCCGGCAAAGTGCTGGGCAGCGGTGCCCTTTCCCAATCGGTGAAAGTGGCGGCACTGAACTTCTCGGCATCAGCGACAAGCAAGATCCGGGACGCGAAGGGACAGTGTATGACGATTGAACAGCTCCTGCAGGACAACCCGAAGGGAAGCGGTGTCCGTATCCTGAGGTGAAACAGACGATGGTGACAGTAATCAATGGTGACGGGATGCTTCTGGGACGGCTTGCAAGTGTTGTCGCACAGCGGGCGCTGGCGGGCGAGGAGATTGCAATCGTCAACGCGGAAAAAGCAATCATTTCAGGAAGCCGGGCGCGGGTGCTTTCCAACTACCAGCACAAGCGCAGCCGGGGTTCCACCGGATGGGGCCCCTTTGTCCCGCGCAGGCCGGACCACTTAATGAAGAGGACGATCCGTGGCATGCTCCCTTACAAGCGCCCCCGTGGCGTGGACGCGATGAGGCGTATCAGGTGCTATGTGGGCATCCCGGTCGATTTTGTGGGAAAAGATTTCGAAGTGCCTGATGAGGCACACATGGACCGGCTGAACAATGTACAGTTTGTCACCCTTGGTGCAGTCTGCACCTTCCTGGGGGCAAAGTTTTAACGGGTGGTCGTTATGGTCAAGATCATCAACACAAGTGGAAAACGCAAGACGGCAATCGCACGGGCAACGCTCAAGGTGGGCAAGGGCATCATACGGATAAACTCAGTCCCGCTGGATAAGTACGGGACCGAGATGACCCGGATGAAAATCTCCGAACCACTCCTGATTGTGCCCAATGCGGTGAACGGTATCGATGTCTCCATCGACGTGAAGGGTGGTGGTGTGATGGGGCAGGCAGAAGCTGTCCGCACGGCACTCGCGAGGGGAATAATCGAGTGGCATAACGACCCCCAGATGAAGGATGCGTACCTGATGTACGACCGGACGCTGCTCGTCAACGACTCGCGGCAGAAGGAAACTAAAAAGCCGCATGGACGCGGTGCACGCAAGAAGTTCCAAAAGTCTTATCGTTAGGATAAAAGAAAGAATGAGAGGTCGACAATCGTGATACCCGTACGATGCTTCACCTGTGGAAAACCAGTCTCCACAGCGTTTGAAGAGTTTAAATTGAGGCGGGCAGCTGGCGAGGATCCCAAAAAGATCCTCGATGACCTCGGTCTGACCCGCTACTGCTGCCGGCGCATGCTGCTTACGCACAATGAGATCATCGATGAGCTCAACCCGTACCAGTAAGGGGCGCGTTAAAGGGGGGTCGTAGGGTAGCCTGGCCTATCCTATTGCGTTCGGGACGCAGTGACCTGAGTTCGAATCTCAGCGACCCCATGAGAAAAAAAAGATCATGTAAGAGGAAGACATATGCAGACTCCAATATACACCCGGTATGAACGGGCGCGGATTATCGGAGCCCGTGCCCTGCAGATATCAATGGGTGCACCACTCCTTATCAAAACCGAACGGATCGATCCGCTTGAGATCGCGATCGATGAATTCACCCAAAACAAGATACCCATTACTGTAAAGAGGAAGTGAACACGCCGATGACGATGATTGAAGCAATCGAGCTCCGGGTGATCCTGGACAGCCGGGGGAACCCAACCGTCGAAGCCGACATCCTCACGACATCAGGGTTCGGGCGGGCAGCAGCTCCGGCCGGCGCAAGCACCGGATCCCGCGAGGCAAAAGTCCTTCCCCCCAGGGAAGCCGTGGAGAGCGCAATATCAAACGTTCTCCCGGCCCTTATCGGCATGGACGCGTCCGACCAGACAGGGTTTGACGAGCAGCTCCGGGATATTGACGGGACAGATAACTTTTCCGTCATCGGTGCGAACGTCGCTGTCGTCCTGTCTTTAGCAAATGCAAAAGCCGCTGCGGCAGCGGAAGGCATGCCCCTCTTCCGGTACCTTGCCGGTGCGTTTGTTACCGAGATGCCTCTCCCGCTCGGGAACGTGATCGGTGGCGGTGCGCACGCGGCAAATGCAACCGAGATCCAGGAGTTCCTGGTGGTCACGGGCGATGCAGCCGATGTGCAGGAGGCAGTATTTGCAAACGCCGCGGTGCACCGCACGGTAAAGGAGCTCCTGAACAAGAAGGGCAAGGCATGCGGCAAAGGCGATGAGGGCGCCTGGGCGCCCCAGATCGATGACGCCCTTGCATTCGATATCGTTGCCGAAGCCTGCAGCAGCGTTGCTGATGAGATGAACGTGTCCGTCGATATGGGCATTGATGTTGCAGCAAGCCAGCTCTGGAACGACGGGCAATATAATTACCGCATGAAGAAACGCTCCACTGAAGATCAGGTCGCATACATGGCCGAGCTCGTTGACAAATACAACCTTGTCTATGTCGAAGACCCGATGCATGAAGAGGACTTTTCCGGCTTTGCCGATCTCAACGCACAGGTCGGTGACCGGTGCCTTGTCTGCGGGGACGATATCTTTGTCACGCAGGTTGACCGTATCATGCAGGGAATCGAATCGGCATCTGCGAACTGTGTACTGATCAAACCCAACCAGGTTGGCACCCTGACCGACACATTTGAAGCGGTCAAACTGGCCCATACGCAAGGACTGGACACGGTGATGAGCCACCGGTCCGGTGAGACCACTGATACTACCATTGCACACCTCGCAACCGCGTTCTCCTGTGTATTCTTAAAGACCGGTGTGGTTGGCGGGGAACGCATTGCAAAACTGAACGAACTCATCCGCATAGAGGAACAGATATGACCCAAGTTACCGAGATGGAAATTGAATTAAAAGAACCGCTCATCCCTGTCGAAGATTATCTTGCGGCAGGTGTCCACATCGGCACGCAGCAGAAAAGTGAGGACATGAAGAAGTTCATCTACCGCGTCCGCGGTGATGGGCTCTATATCCTGGATATCCGGGAGACCGACGCACGGATTAAGACCGTGGCAAATTTCCTGAACCATTACGAGCCCCCCAATATCCTTGTCGTTACTTCCCGCCAGTACGGGCAGTTCCCGGCGAAGAAGTTTGCTGACACGATCGGCGCAATGTCAGCGACCGGCCGGTTCATCCCCGGGCTCCTCACCAATCCCGTCCTCGACGGTTATATCGAACCTGAAGCGATCGTTGTCACCGACCCGATCGGTGATGCCCAGGTTATCCACGAGGCAGTCCAGTGCGGCATTCCGGTGATTGCGCTCTGCGACACCAACAATATGACCAAGTTTGTCGACCTTGTGATCCCGACCAACAACAAGGGGAGAAAGGCGCTCTCAATGGTTTACTTCCTGCTTACCCGCGAGATGCTCCGGCTCCGCGGTATATCCACGGCACTTACCCCGGAAGACTTTGAGACAGATATCTGAACCGGTTGCCCGGCTTTTGCGGCAACCGATATCTGGATATACCAGTTTGACCAGAGGGTTTATCCGATGAAGATGCGTGCATGCGCAGTGGCGGGGATGTTCTACCCGCGGGAACCCAACCATCTGGAGCAGCTGCTCACAAGGTTCTTTGCATCAGGCGGGGACCCGGTGGATGCAAAGGGCATCGTTGCACCCCATGCAGGGTATATCTACTCAGGAGAAGTTGCTGCGCGGGCGTATGCCGCGATCCCCCAAGACTTCCCGGGAACATTTGTGGTCATCGGGCCGTCTCACAGGGGATACATGACTTCGGGGTCGCAAGTTCCATGGGAAACGCCGCTGGGTGTGATTGATAATGATACGGCATTTGTGGAAGCCCTCGATATCGAAACGGATGAATTCTCGCATGCGAATGAGCATTCGCTTGAGGTCCAGATGCCGTTTATCAAGTTCCGGTTCCCCCGTGCCCGGATTGCACCGGTGATGATGGGTGAGCAGGACGAGCCGGCTGCGACCCTCCTTGGCAGGAAAATAGCCTCTGCAATCAAGGCAACGAAAAGGGACGTGCGGATCGTTGCGTCAAGTGATTTCTCCCATTATATCCCGGAGGCAGTCGCCCGGGAGAATGACCTCTACGCGATCGAACCCCTGCAGTCGCTCGATACAAGGGAATTCTACCGGCGTATTGAAGAACGGAATATCTCTGCCTGCGGGTACGGCCCGATTGCTGCGATGGTGGCAGCGTGCCGGACGATGGGAGCAAACGAGGGACGACTCCTTGGGTACATGACAAGCGGAGATGTTACCGGTGACCGGTCTGAAGTCGTGGGGTACGCAGCCATTGCGGTGATATAGGTTGGCAACATGGAGTGCGCCGGGCAAAGTATTTTTGTTCGGCGAGCATGCGGTGGTGTACGGTAAACCCGGTATTGCGATGGCGATCAAGCCCCGCGTCTTTGTGACCGTACGGCAGAGCAAACGCCCCCACACCGCAAATTCCCCCTATATCCACAACTGCTTTATGGATATGGGAGTCAGTGGCAGCGTGTACATAAACTCACAGATCCAAAGTTCGTCCGGTCTTGGGTCGTCGGCAGCGGTTACGGTGGCTACGCTCTGCGCCATCAACGATGAATTCCAATTGGGAAAGACGAGGGAAGAGATCGCCGATATGGCATTTGAGATTGAAAAGAAGGTGCAGAAGGGCAGGGCGAGCCCCACCGATACCACCGTTTCATCGTATGGCGGGATTGTCCTGATCACCGGCTCCTCGCGACGGCGCCTGCCGCCGCAGAACCTCCAGATCGTGATCGGCGACACTCTCGTCTCCCACAATACCTCAAAGATGGTGGAGCAGGTCAGCGATCTCAAAAAAAAACACCCCGAAATTGTCGGCCACCTGCTCGATGCAATCGAAGGGGTGAGCCTGAACGCAATCCATCACCTCGACAACCCACGGGAACTGGGCTGGTATATGGATATGAACCATGCATTGCTCGATGCGCTGGGGGTGGGTCACCCGGCGTTGTCGAGGCTCGTGCTTGCCGCCCGGACCGCCGGTGCATTTGGCGCCAAGCTCACCGGTGCGGGTGGCGGGGGGTGCATGATCGCACTCGCCCCCAAAGGACTCAAGCACCGTGTCGCAAAGGCAATCGAGGCGTGCAATGCACGGGCGATCGTGACCGGTATCGACACCGAAGGTGCACGAAAGGAGAAGCATGTCTGACCGCGTGATACTCAAGCTCGGCGGGAGCGTAATCACCGACAAGAGCGGTGACTGCGCAATCAACCGGAAGCAGGTGTCCGCCATTGCGGGAGCAGTTGCGACAAACCCGGTACCGGGGCTGATAGTCATCCACGGCGCTGGTTCCTGCGGTCATCCCGAAGCAAAGCGGTTCCATCTCGATCGCGGTGCAGCAGCGGGGCACGCGGAGGGGATTGCAATCACTCACAATGCGGTTGCGCGGCTGAACGGGGAAGTTGTTGCGGCGCTGCAGGGGCAGGGCGTGGAGGCAGTAGGGGTCCACCCACTCCATGTCGCGTTTGCGGATTGTGGGAGGCTGGTCGCGTTTGAAACAAGGCATCTTGAAAAAATGTTAACCCTCGGGATGGTCCCGGTGATCCACGGAGATGTGGTGATGGACCAGTCCCGGGGTGCCTGCATTGTGTCAGGTGACCAGCTGGTGCGGTACCTTGCACCGCTGCTTAATATTGGCCATGTGGGACTCGCCACCGATGTACCGGGAGTGCTGAAGGGAGGGGTGGTGGTGCCGGAAATTACACCGGTATCGGGCAGATCCCTCCAGATCGGCAGCTCGACATTTACCGATGTCACCGGTGGAATGAGAGGGAAGATCAATGAACTGCTCGAGCTCGCGGATGCGGGTGTCGGGTCTGAAATTTTCCATGTCTCGCGCATCCCCGATTTCCTTATGGGGAGGGACTGCGGCGGGACAAAAGTACGAGGATAAAAGGGAAGGGAGACAATGGGAGACAAAAAACGGTTTACATCGTCACGGAAGCTCGACCACCTGCGGATCTGTGCAGAGGAGGACATCGAGCGTGGCGACGCCGGTTTTTCCGATATACGGTTCGTACACAATGCGCTGCCGGAGTGTGATATGGCAGCGATTGACCGGCGCACGCGGTTTTTGTCCCGGACTTTCTCCTCTCCCCTTTTTATCTCTGCAATGACCGGCGGGCACCCGGAAACGAAACCGGTGAACGCCCGGCTTGCGCGGGCAGCGGAGCGCTTCGGAATCGGCATGGGCGTCGGTTCGCAGCGGGCGGCACTCGAAAATCCTGACCTTGCCGATACATTCTCGGTGGTACGGGACGAGGCGCCGCACGCGTTTCTTGTGGCAAACCTCGGGGCAGTCCAGCTCCGTGACCACGGGATTGAGTGGGCGGAGCGGGCCATCGAGATGATCGGTGCTGACGCAATCGCAATCCACCTCAATTTCCTGCAGGAGGCAATCCAGCCGGAAGGAGACCATAACGCTAGAGGCTGCCTCAATGCTGTACAGGCTCTCTGCAGGGACACAAAGACACCGGTGATTGTAAAAGAGACCGGCTCCGGCATATCAGCGGAGACTGCACGAGCGTGCTGGGGCGCGGGGGTTGCAGCAATTGATGTTGGCGGAGCAGGTGGGACTTCGTGGTCGGCGGTTGAGAGCGTACGGGCCGGCAAGAACCGGAATGCAGCAGACCGGAATAAGAAGATCCTCGGTGAGGACTTTGCTGACTGGGGAATTCCCACGGTGGTGAGCCTCTGCGAAGTGCTGGCATCCCAGGGTTCTGTGATTGCCTCAGGCGGCATACGCAGCGGTCTTGATATGGCAAAAGCGCTTGCACTCGGGGCCGACCTCTGCGGGATGGCACTCCCGCTTCTCCCCCCGGCTCTCGAAAGTGACGGGGCGCTGGAACAGGCGATCGATGCGATCCACCGGCAACTGGACGTTGCAATGTTCCTTACCGGCTCTGCACGAGTTGCCGACCTTAAGAAAGCACGGGTGTTTGTCACCGGAAGGACCTGGCAGATGATAGAAAAGGACAATCCGGCAGGTATCAGGTAATAAAAATTTAAAAAAAAATTTGTTTTAACTAAAAACCAACAAAAGAACAGGAGACAGTATACATGGATATCGAAATTATCGCAGTGGGCGGGTATGATGAAGTCGGGCGGAATATGACTGCCGTCCGCTGCGGAAAGGAAATTGTCATTTTTGACATGGGACTCCGCTTGGATCAGGTCATGATCCACGAAGACGCGGAGATCGAGAATATGCACTCCCTTGACCTGATCAAGATCAAGGCGATACCAGACGACACGATGATGAACTCGGTTGAGGGAACCGTAAAAGCGATTGTCTGCACACACGGGCACCTTGACCATATCGGTGCGATCCCCAAACTGGCGCACCGGTACAACGCGCCGATCATAGCAACACCGTACACCACCGAGCTGATCCGGCAGCAGATATCAGGTGAGCAGAAGTTCGGGGTCAACAACAAGCTCTTCCCGTTGAAATCAGGGCAGAGATACACGTTGTCGCAGACGCTTGTGCTGGAGTTTGTCCGGATGCAGCATTCGATCATCGATACGGTGGTCGCGGTGCTCCACACCCCGCATGGCGCAATTGTTTATGTCCTGGATTTCAAGCTGGACCGGACCCCGGTCATCGGCGACCCGCCGGACTTTGCGCGGCTCCGTCAGATCGGTAAAGAGGGAGTATTTGCGCTGATTGTCGAGTGTACCAATATCGACCGTTCGGGCAGGTGCCCCAGCGAGCGGATCGCCCGCAACCTTGTCCGCGACACCATCACCAGTTACGAAGATGACAAGAACGCGATCATTGTCTCCACGTTCTCTTCTCATATCTCGCGCGTTAAAACGATCGCCGAATGTGCCCACGAGATCGGGAGAAAACCGGTGCTTCTTGGCAGGTCGATGGAGCGGTACTCGGTGACCGCCGAGCAGATGAAGCTCGTCTCGTTCCCGTCAACGACCAGCGTCTTTGGCAACCGGCGCACGGTCGACCGGACGATGCGCCGGATGATGAAGGAGGGCAAGGAGAAATTCATGCCCATTGTCACCGGGCACCAGGGCGAACCCGGTTCAATACTGACCCGGCTTGCGACGGGGGACACGCCCTACCTGCTCGCAAAAGGAGACAAGGTCATCTTCTCGGCTACGGTAATCCCCAACCCGATGAATTTCGGGCGGCGGCACATGATCGAAGAACACTTGAAACTTGCGGGTGTGCGCATCTTTGAGGACCTGCACGTGAGCGGGCACGCGTACCTTGAGGATCACTATGAGATGGTCCAGATGCTGAACCCGCAGCACATCATTCCCGCACACGGGAACATGAGAATGACCGCGGGTTATGCAGACTTTGCATCCGATATGGGATACACGCTCCATTCCAACCTGCACATGCTCAGGAACGGGCAGCGCCTCAAGCTGAATTAGGGGAAGATTGTCATGGAACTCGAACCATATCTGGCATCCGTCGCAGAGCAGATTGACAGTATGATTGACCGGTATTTTACAAGCAGGATTGGCGAGCTGAACATGGCTTCCGCTTATCTCCTTGCAGCAGGAGGAAAAAGGCTCCGCCCGGCGGTTGTCATGCTCGCAGCGGATGCGGTGAAACCCGGGAGTTCCTATGATATCATGCAGGCGGCACTCGCACTTGAGCTCACCCACACCTTTACCCTTATCCATGATGACATCATGGACGATGACTCCTTGCGCCGGGGAGTGCAGACAGTCCATACAAAATGGGACATGCCGACCGGCATCCTTGCCGGTGATGTCCTCTATGCCCGTGCATTTGAGTTCATCTGTCTTTCAAACGCCGACGGGAATGCTAAGGTCCGTTCGGTTTCGATGCTTGCCCGTGCCTGTGCAGATATCTGCGAGGGGCAGCACATGGATATGTCGTTTGAGAAACGGGACGATGTGAACGAGTACGAGTATATGGAGATGGTCAAGAAGAAGACCGGTGTCCTGTATGCAGCGGCTGCGGGGATAGGGGCGATCCTGGGCGGCGGCAATGCACAGCAGACAAAAACCCTCTATAACTTCGGGCTCAATATCGGCATTGCGTTCCAGATCCAGGATGATCTTATCGATCTTTTAACCCTTTCGGAAAAGAGCGGGAAAGACCGTGCGTCCGATCTCCGTGAAGGAAAGCAGACGCTTATTATGATCAAGGCACGGGAGAAAGGTATCGATCTTTTAAAATACCGGCGCGACCTCTCGGGTGCCGATATCGATGCAGCGATCACCGAGCTCACCGACGCAGGGGTGATCGCTGACGTTAAGAAGGTGGCAGCAGACCTTGTCGCCGACAGCAACAAACACCTTGCACTCCTTCCCCCCACGCAGGAACGCCAGCTCCTGATGGATATCGGCGAATTCTTTGTGACCCGGAGCTTCTAGATGGAAGGGTCGGATCCAAAGGAGCTGCTCTTTTGCTGTGCGCTCCAGAACGCGGTGAAGCACGGGGGTGTCCCCCAGGCAGGTGCCGTTATCGGCATGGTGATGGGAGCGCACCCTGAACTGCGGAGCCGGGCACAGGAGATCTCGGCGCTCGCACAGGAAGCGATCGCGGATGTCGCAGTACTTTCTGTAGATGAACGGGTGGCAAAGCTCCAGGCGATTGCCCCGGATATGTACGCCAGCCTTTTTGAAAAGCACGAACACAAGAAAGTCCTTCCTGATCTCGAGGGTACGGAGAACGGCGTCGTCATGCGGTTTGCGCCCAATCCCTCCGGCCCCCTCCATATCGGGCATGCCCGGGCTGCAGTGCTCAACGACGCGTACGTGAAGATGTATGGCGGCAGGTATATCCTGCGCATCGAAGACACTGACCCCAAGCGTGTTGACCCCGAAGCGTATGAGGCGGTCAGGGAGGATATTGCATGGCTTGGTCTTGGCATCACCGAGACTGTTACGCAGAGCGACCGGCTGCCGCTCTATTATGACCTCTGCCGCCAGCTGATCGAGCGGGGCGGGGCGTATGTCTGCACCTGCGACAACGAGCGCTTCAGGGAACTTAAAGGGGCAAAGATCGCCTGCCCGTGCCGTGGACAGGGTGTGGAAAAGAACCTTGAACTCTGGGAGAAGATGCTCGACCACACGTTCAGGGAAGGTGAGGTATCCGTAAGGATCAGGACCGATCTGGACCACCCCGACCCGGCGATGCGGGACTTTCCCGCGTTCCGGATCCTCGATTCTCCGCCCCACCCGAAGGTACAAGCGCACGTCTACCCGCTCATGAACTTCTCGGTTGTTGCCGATGACCACCTGCTCGGTGTCACGCACGTCATCCGTGGCAAGGATCATATCGCCAACACCCGGCGCCAGCGCTACATCTACGAACATTTCGGCTGGAAGGCGCCGGTGTACCGGCACTACGGCAGGATGGGGATCGAGGGTGTTGTGCTCTCCACCTCACAGATGCGGCTTGGCATTAAAGAGGGGACATATACCGGCTGGGACGATATCCGGCTCGGTACGCTCCGGGCGCTCGCCCGCCGGGGGATCTCACCGGATGCAGTGAGGAATGCGGTGCTTGCCATCGGCATAGGCGAGACCGACATCTCGTTCTCGTGGGACAATCTCTATGCCGAGAACAGGAAGATTGTCGACCCTGTGGCAAACCGGCACTTCTTTGTCCCTGATCCGGTGACTGCACAGATTGAGGGTGCCAGATCCCGTACTGCGCACGCCCTGCTGCACCCCAACGATGCCTCGCGGGGCAACCGCACGCTTGAATTTACCGGGACGGTGCTGGTTCCAAAGAGCGAGATCGACCGTGACGTATCCATGCTCCGGCTCAAGGATCTCTTCAACGTGACGATCGCGTGGGACGGCACAACACCTTCGTTTACCTATGCGGGCGACTCGCTCGCGGATGCCCGGGCGGCAAAAGCCCGTATCATCCAGTGGCTGCCGGCACAGGATTGTGTTCCGTGCACGCTCATTACGCAGGAGGGCGAGATATCCGGGGTTTGTGAACCCGCAGTGAAACAGGATCTGGGTAAGGTTGTCCAGTTCGAGCGCGTCGGGTTTGTAAAAATCGATGCGGTGGGTGCGTCCGGAGTACAGGCGTATTTCACCCACAGGTAATCTCACCGTTTTTCGACCGTATTATTACCCGGTACAACAAAATACTGGGTGGAATCCTCTCGCAGATCTCCCGGGTATTCTTGAGCAGTGCTTGGCTTTGCCTCACATCCCATCGGAGAAACGATACAGGTATGAACGATAGTCCCTTGCCCCCTCCAGAAGACACAGGTGTCCCGGTTGCAGCAAGTGCATTGTCCGGCATCGTGCCGGTGCTCAAGGCATACGCAGATCTCACCCGTATCCATTTTTTCTTTGCATGGCCGCTCCTGTTCTGTTCCGGCCTTATGCTCGCGGCTGCAACCTATGGCACGTTCTCGTTGTGGCTGCTGGCGAAAGGAGCTCTTATCGGGTTCCTGGGGTTTGAAGCCGGCCTTGTGCTCAACGATTACATTGACCGCGACTATGACCGGCGGGATATTGAGCATTACCGGCTCACAAAATACTGGCGGCTCTTTGGCAGGCGCCCGATCCCCGCTGGTTTCGTAACTCCCCAGGCAGCATTCCGGTTATTTGCGCTGCTCTTTGCCACGACCTTATTTCTGATTGCGATCCTCCCGTATCCCAACTGCCTCTTCGTATTTGTCATCATGGTCTTCTCCTACGCGGCTGAAGCGTTTTACCAGATCAAAAAACGGCACCAGTCCTTCCCCGTAGCCCAGCTTGTCGGTCGAACGGACTTTGCGCTCTTCCCGGTCGCGGGCTACCTGTGTGCTGGCTATCCGGATGCGACGGCGCTTGCATTCTCACTCTTCTTCTACCCGTTTGCTATGGCACATCTCGGTGTTAACGACCTCGCCGATATCGCAAACGACCGCGTCCGCGAGCTCAGGACGATCCCCCTGCTCTACGGGATCAATGGTACGGTGTACTGGATCGCCGGTTTTACCCTCATCCATGCCCTGGCCGCTGCGTATATGGTTTCTTACGTCGGCATGATCGCACGGGCCGGTATTTGTATCGGACTTCTCCTGCTGGGAGCTGCAAACGTGGTGATCCCGCGGGGCAGGGATCCTGATGCTGCAATGAAGGTGCTCCCGGTGTTCCACGTTACGATGGTGATCTACGCGGGGGCTATAGTGCTGGACTCCGCATTACGGGCCGGGGTATTGTGATCTCCTGTATCCTCGTGGTAACCATGACCGTGATGGTGGTGGAAACACATACCGTTGATACGGGGTTGCCCACCCGGGGGAATCAGCGATGAATGCTGTTACCATCCGCCCTGAAACTCCTGCCGACGTCCCTGCCATCTTCGATGTCAACCTCCGGGCTTTCGGGCAACCTGCCGAGGCGCAGCTGGTCGATGCACTGCGACGTGAAGGGGATTTCGTTCCGGAACTCTCGCTGGTTGCGCTTTATGGGGGGACAATCGCAGGGCATATCCTCTTTCCGCCAATTTTTATTATTTCGCCCGTTGGCAGCATACCTGCGCTCGCCCTTGCGCCAATGGCGGTGCTCCCGGAGTTCCAGCACCGGGGGATTGGCTCGCAGCTGATCCGACATGGGCTTGCGGCATGCCGGCACCTTGGGCACCGCATCGTGATCGTGGTCGGTCATCCGGAATACTATCCGCGGTTTGGGTTTACACCTGCCCGGGCGCACGGAATAAAAGCACCGTTTCCTGTCCCGGACGAAGCGTTCCTTGCGCTTGAGCTGGTAAACGGGGCGTTTGACGGTATCCATGGGACGGTACGGTATCCCCCCTCGTTTGATACCGTAATGAAGTGACAAACGGACAAAAAAGGCGGATCCATTCCGGCATTCGTGAATGGGGATCTCAGTGCCGCCCGAGTACATTATCTGAGTCACCTATCACAGAGGCTATACGTTCACTTCCCCCATGTATCTTTTAACAGGGGCGATTCATACGGCAGGTTCCCGAACACCCGACCTGAACAGGTACCTTGCAGGCTTTGTCAGCCCAGGCTCAAAAAAGAAGAGGACCCGGGCCATTACTGTACCCTGTGACGGGTATGCCATTCCATGGTATAGCAACGAGTTCTGGACGGCGGGGCAGCGGCAGGCATCCTCGATCCATGAGGTCTCATACCGTGCCTGCTTCAAGCCCCAGCTCCCCCGGTTTTTTATCAGGCTGCTGACAAAAAAAGGCGATATTGTATATGACCCTTTTTCAGGGAGAGGAACGACGGTTATCGAGGCAGGGCTCTTTTTGCGCAATGTCATCGCTAACGATGCAAACCCTCTCTCACGGGTCATGACCGAACCGCGGTTCTTCCCTCCAACGGTTGCAGCGGTTGAGCGGCACCTGCTTGGGATCCCCCGTGATGGAGAGCCTCTAGATATCGACCTTTCGATGTTCTATCACGTAAATACAGAACGTGAGATTGCCGCGATCAGGGCATACCTGTGCCGGAGACGGGAGCAGGGGTCAGAGGATGCCATTGACCGGTGGATCGCGATGGTTGCGACTAACCGCCTGACCGGGCATTCCCCGGGTTTCTTCTCGGTGTATACCCTCCCGCCCAACCAGGCAGTCTCGAAGAAGAGCCAGACACGTATCAATGTAAGGCGGAGACAGGTGCCGGAGTACCGGGACACGCACCGGCTTATTGCCAAAAAAACAAAGAGCCTGCTGCGGACACTGACAGGCCCCCAGACAAGAGCCCTGAACTTTACCGGAAAACGGGCCCGATTCTTTACATGCGATGCACGGGAGACTCCTGAAATACCCGATGACACCGTGCAGCTCACGGTTACATCTCCCCCATTCCTTGATATCGTCCAGTACCATGACGACAACTGGCTCCGGTGCTGGTTCAACGGTCTCGAGAGTGATGCAATAGGAAAGATAATTACGATGGCGAGGACGGTAGACGGATGGACTGCGGTGATGGCGGATGTGTTCCGGGAACTCTACCGGGTGACTGCACCAGGAGGGTGGGTGGCATTTGAAGTCGGTGAAGTGAGAAAAGGGACCGTCCGTCTTGAGGAGCACGTCGTCCCGCTCGGGATCACTGCCGGCTTTTCCTGCAAAGCGGTTATGATCAACACGCAGGCATTCACCAAGACTTCTCATATCTGGGGTGTGGATAACATGGGCTGCGGCACCAATACGAACCGGATTGTGGTGTTTAAAAAAGAGCCCTGATCCCGTTTTTATTAATTTTTCTGGCGATAAATAATTTAGGACATGATGGTTAAGTAGGCTGACAACCAACCACTACGCATGGTCACACAGATCCGGCGGTACGCTCAGATCGTGGACATCCTGGGCAAGTACGGTTTTGGCATAGCGCTGGAGAAGTTGTTTCCAGGAAAACCCCGCTTCCGGCTCCCAACACACGGCGCTCCTTCTGAAACTTCAACCGTTTATGAGCGGATGCGCCTCGCAGTAGAAGAGCTCGGCCCCACGTTTGTCAAGTTCGGGCAGATCATGAGTACAAGGACGGAGCTCCTGCCGCCGGAGCTGATTGAAGAGCTCAAAAAACTCCAGGACCATGCCAAACCCCTGCCATTTTCCGATGTTAAGGAGGTGATCATGCAGACCTGCCCGGAGATCGACGACTGGTTTTTGGAGATTGAGGAGGCGCCGCTTGCCTCTGCCTCTATCGGGCAGGTTCACTGCGCAGTGCTCAAGGACGGGACGAGGGTTGCAGTCAAAGTCCAGCGCCCCGGCATCCCCGATGTGATCGAGACCGATCTTGCGATCCTTACTTCGATGGCAGAGCGGTTCGATGCAGTCTTTCCCGAAGTACGGTTATACAACCCCATCGGTATGGTCGAGGACTTCGCCCAGCAGATCAGGAAGGAACTTGACTTCATGCGGGACGCCCGCAACGCCGATAGGATGTCCCGAAATTTCAAGGATGTCCCCGGCATACGGTTCCCGAAGATCTACTGGGAGTACTCCTCAGCCCGCCTGCTCGTGATGGAGTTCATCGAAGGTGTGCGGATCGATAATGTTGAAGCGATCCATAGCATGAACATAGACCCGCATGAGGTCGGTGTCCGCGGGTTTCATGCGTACCTCAAGATGATCTTTGAGGACGGCTTTTTCCATGGTGACCCCCACCCGGGGAACCTGCTGGTTATCGAAGGGGGCGACATCGTCTTTTTAGACTTTGGCATCGTGGGTGTCCTGCGCCCCGAAAAGCGGCAGATCTTCATCAACCTGCTCTTTGCACTGGTGACCGAAGATATCGAGCTGATGCTCAAATCCCTTGAGGGATTCGGTATCCAGATCAACGAAGCCGATCGCGAGGCGCTTCGTGACGACCTCTATATCATGATCCACGACTTCGGCGGCGACCAGGTGAATCAATTCAATTTCGGGCTGATGGTCACCGAGCTCACCGAGACGATGCGGCGGTACCGGCTCAAAGTGCCGATGAACCTGATGCTTTTATTAAAAGTTATTGTGATGGTTCTGGACATCGGGGTGCGGCTTGATCCGTTCTTTAATTTCGGAAAAGAGATCACGCCCTACCTGACCAAACTTGCCGATACCAATAACCTTTCAGCCGCGTACCTGAAGCGGGCGTCAAACTCGATGATGGAAGGGGTCGACGCGATGTTCGACCTCCCGCGCAATGTGAACCTGATGTTAAAACGTCTCTCTACCGGTACAGTCAGGCTCGAGGTTGTCGATACCGATATCCAGAAGCTCCAGATGGCACTTGACCGTGCGAGCGACAAGCTGATGATCGGGCTCGTCGTGGCAGCTCTTGTCGTCGGATCTTCGCTTGTCCTCATCTCGTCATCCTTAACTCTGCCAAAAGAGGTGTTCTGGCTGGCGATCCTTGGGTACAGCGCTGCGGTGCTCGTCGGGTTCTATGCGATCTACCATGTCATATTCCTGAAGTTCCGGCTGGAACGGTAGACCTCGTCCCCCTTCTCCTTTCTCTTCTGGTTCTCTCTTTATTGTCAGAGGAATTCCCCAATGATTTCCCAGCGTCTGGTTTTTTCTGCAAGAGTAAACCGGGCGTTTGCAGGGCTCGTGGAGGGCAACGGGATCAGGCGGATGCTCTCAATAACCTGGAGCCGGGCTCCATACCGTGCAGCAGTTGCACCGTTGAATGCGATGGTACGGATTGTCGGGTGGGAATCGAGCAGGTTTAGCAGGGGATTGAATACCGGGTCCTTGATACGGTCATCGGCACTCCCCTCCCGGTGGCAGGCGGCGATTACGTCCCAGAGTGCAATATGGTACCGGACCAGTTCCCTGATGCGGTGTGGATAGGGCAGGTGACGGTCAACGCCAAGGAGCGACTCCATGATCTGCCAGAACTGGTTCTGCGGGTGGGCATAGTACTGTCTATGAACAAGGGATCTTTTGCTTGGGAAACTGCCGAGAATGAGAAGACGTGGTGCATGGCCGATAACCGGTGCCAGCCCGTTACGGGTACGAGACTCTGGAGCGGATTCTTCAGGGTGCATAAAAAAAGAGTTCAGGGGAAAAAAGGTCCCGGTAATTATTCTCTCTTAAAGTAGAGCTTGCAGTGGCAGCTGCCCTCGTTTGCAATCTCGTCCTTGTGATACACGCACGGGCATTCGATCGCCCGGTCTTTTTCCTCATCTCCGCTCCGGAGCCGGCATGGGCAGTACTGGTACCCGAACTTTGTCTTGTTCCTGACAAGCCCCCGGATCACTGTCGCAAGCTGTTTTTCATCGGAGTTGAGTACCCAGCCGTGTTTATGGGCATAGGCGTTCGCCCATTTCAGCATATCCGCTTCAGCAGTTTCTTCTTCTGGCATACTATCGGGACCCTTTCTGTATTTTTTATTCTGTGTGGATTGTATTTTATCTGACACGTTATGCTTTGTGCTCGATGTGCCCGATCATGGAGTTAAAATTTTAATTCTCTCTCCCGAATTTTTCTATCAGCGTTACAGTTGCTATTCGATGATCCGTTTTGTCACCCGGTCGTAGGTCGCCATGACGTCTCCCTTATCGAAGCGGTACACATCCTTATCCAGCGATTCACCGGTCTTTTTATCCCAGAGGCGCATCGAGTCCATCGAGATCTCGTCTCCAAGGTAGATCGCATTCCCCTGCCTGCCAAACTCCATCTTGAAGTCCACGAGCGTGATGCCCTGTTCTGCAAGAAGGCCAGCGAGCAGGTCATTGACCCTGAGCGCAACCGTCTTAATCTTTTTTAGTTCTGCAGGTGTGCAGAGTTTGAGTGCGGTAATAATATCGTCATTGAGCATCGGGTCATGCCGAGAATCATCCTTGTAATCGATGACAATGACGGGCGGATCGAGTTTTGTGCCTTCTATTATCGGGTAGTTGCGGGCGATCGACCCTGCAGCAACGTTCCTGACAATCACCTCGAGTGGGATCATGGCAAGTTCCCGCACGACCATGGTCCGGTCGTCAAGCATGCTGACAAAATGGGTCTTAATCCCGTGTTTTTCAAGATATTCAAAAAAGAATGCGGACACGCGGGCATTGTAACTGCCCTTGTCCTGCAGCACATCTTTTTTCCCGCCATCAAATGCGGTGATGTCATCGCGGAACCTGACGATCAGCCTGCCTTTTTTTTCTGTGCGGTACACGGACTTTGCCTTGCCCTCGTATAACAGGTCGCGCTGCTTCACGGATGTTTCCTCTGATCTAATGTATGTGCGAGCCTGTTTATTAGGGGTTGCAGAACGGGAGGGTACCAACCCCGTTCAATGAACTGCGGGTAGATGCAGAGACGCTCCCTGATGTCCGCGTCCCCGATAAGATCCTTAAGCCTCCCAATCTCCGGCCACGGGTGCTCGGGGTTCACATAATCGATAGTGAGCGGGGAGACGCCGCCAAGGTCATCCACGCCGCAGGGAATGAGCACCTGCGCATCGATGAGGTTGGGGGGGATCTGGATGGCGATATCGCGGGGGAGGATCTCGCGGGCGAGCCGGATGGTTGCGCAGACCTCTTCTGTCGCTGGCACAGGGTTGCCTGCCATCGGGGTACCGGGTTTTGGGCAGAAGTTCTGGATGATGACTTCCTGTATGTGCCCGAAGCGCCGGTGCAGGTCGCGGATGACCGTAAGCGACTCTTCGCGATCGGCCGGTGTCTCACCGATGCCCAGCAGGAGCCCGGTGGTAAACGGGATCTTCAGCCTGCCGGCATCCTCGATCATCGCAATCCGGACTTCCGGTTTTTTTCCGGGTGAATTCCGGTGAGCGGGGATATCAGCCGTGGTCTCGAGCATGATGCCCATGCTTGCGTTCACTTCCCGCAACTTCGCCAGCTCATCGTACGTGAGAATACCGGCATTGGTGTGCGGGAGCACACCGTATTCAATAGACCGCTCGCACATCGCATATACGTAGTCAAGGAATCTACGGTAACCCGTTTTCCGGAGATACCCGGCAAACCCAAATTCGAGTTCGGGGCGCTCGCCGAAGGTAAAAAGTACCTCGGTGCACCCCAGAGCAGCCCCTTTTCGGATCGTATCCGCGACAACCTCCGGCGCGAGCAGGCACCCTTCCTGTGCTGGTGTGCGGAAGCAGCAGTACCCGCACCGGTTCCGGCAGACGGTGGTGAGCGGGAGGAAGATGTTGCGGGAATAAGTTATAGTGCGGTGCGCCATGGGGTGATCACGTATCTCTGGCTCCTTTAATTTTTGCTCTATCCTGCAATAGTTCTTTTTCTGTTAAGCACTGCACCCGGACACCTGCTGAACCAAAAAATCCCTCCATGACTATGGATGGTTAATCGTTGGTGATACACAGTAGTGTATACACACATCCCCTGTTTTATGTGCAGGGAAAAACAATCCATACATCTGGTGAGCATGTCTCCTGAACCAACAGACCTCCGGAATAATAAAAATAGTGATGGTGCAAACGGAACTTCCAGCCCTTGTGAACCGGCTCCTGCTGATCTGGTGCGGGCACTTGCGCTTGCAGAAAAAAAACTGGAGATCGTGGGCAGCGTAACCCGGCACGATGTCTTCAACCAGCTCACGGCCATTATGGGATATAACGAACTGTTGAGCACCATCGTCCAGGATAAGGAACAATTGCGTTTCCTCGAAGTCCAACGCAGGTCATCTGAAAAGATGAGGCGGACCTTTGCCTACTCGAAAGTTTACCAGGCTATTGGCGAAGAACCCCCCCGCCTGCAAACGTTTGAGATGCTGGTTAAGTTTGCCCGGGAAGAGGTGGATCTGGGAACCGTTGCGATCCGATCGGAGGTAAATACATATTCGGTTTTTACCGACATGCTCTTTATAAAAGTCCTGTCCTATCTCTTTGACAACGCCGTCAGGCACGGGAAGCACACAACCGAAATCCGGCTCCGGCTCAAATCCGACGAAAAGGGAGCAACCCTATATATCGACGATGATGGTGTCGGCGTAGAAGATGGCGATAAAGAAAAAATTTTTACAAAAGGTTTTGGGAAATATACGGGATGGGGACTTTTTGTCGCCCGCGAGATCCTTTCCTCAAACGACATGACCATTCGGGAGACAGGCACCGCAGGATCCGGCGCGTGTTTTGAGATCCGGATCCCTGCAAACCGTATACGGACAGGAACCGGGCCTGCCCGTACCTGATATTCCGGTTAGCGGAATGCCCGGGATACTGTGCCACGTCCACCCTACGTGACCGGTACACTACCTTTTTTTCCTATCGCGGACTACAGAACATACCATGACAGTGGCAGTGGCTGTTATCCCGTTCAAGCCGAAAAACCCCAAGACCCGCCTCTCGTGCGTGCTCGACGAGCAGGAACGGGAAGCGTTTGCCGAATCGATGCTTTCAGATGTGGTCGCAGCGGTAAGAGATGCAGACTGCCAGCCGGTGATCCTTGGCACCGAACTCTTTGACTCCGAACTTGTGCAGGTTACGATCCAGGAGAAGGGACTTTCTGACGCCCTGAATGAATACCTTGCCTGTTGTGTGGTGGGCAATGTCCTGATCATCATGGCAGATATCCCGCTTGCCGATCAGGTGTCGATACAACGGGTGCTTGCCACACCAAAGGATATGGCGATCGTGCCCGGGCGGGGCGGAGGCACCAATGTGATCTACCTCAAAGACCCCACTAAGTTCCGTGTCGACTACTATGGCGGGAGCTATCTCAAGCACATGAAGATCGCGCAGGAGTGCGGGCTTTCCTGCGAGGTTATCGACTCGTTCAGGCTCCATACGGACATCGATGAGAAGGAAGACCTTGTCGAGCTCCTCCTCCACGGCACAGGCAAGAGCCGGGCGTTCCTTGCTGAACGGGGTTTTGCGATCACGACCGACAAGGGGCGGGTCGGGGTCGAAAGGAAGCGATAATATCATCTGCCATGCATGATGATGGCATGGTATGCACGAGCGGTCAGGAGCCTCTCTCGTTGATCTGCTCCGGTCACCGGATCCGGATATCAACCGAATTATCGACATGTTTGTCTCTTCCTTCAATGATGCATACGGGAGCCACGGTGCCAAACGGTGGGACGTCTCCAAGGAGGACTGGCAGCGGTTCGAGTTCCTCGGCGACCGTGTCCTTAACCTCGCGATTGCCCAGTGCCTTTATTCACAGAAAGACACGTTCCTGAGCGAAGGTGAGATGACCAGAATCCTTTCCGGAATTGTGTCGAATAAATCGCTTGGTAATTTCGTTAAGGAATCTGACATATCTGTTGAACGACTCATCCCCCCCATCATAGGTGCACAGAAGACATACCGCGAACGGATTATCGGTGGTGCCTTCGAGGCGTTCATTGGCGCCCTTTACTGTGAGGTGGGGATCGATGAAGTAACAATTTTTATTAATACCCTGTTTGAGAAGCACATCCAGGTCCTTGACCCGGATCAGAATGCAATTGGTATACTGCAGGAATATTTCCAAAAAAGGCATGAGGAACTTCCCAATTATGATGACAATTTCGAAGGTCCCGACAATCAGCGGACATGGCATTCCCGGGTCACCTTACATGACGGAAGAAGTTTTGATGAGACAGGGAAGGACATTACTGAATCCCGGCAGGCTGCCGCACGAAAGGCACTAGAGTATATCAGGAACCGGTTATCGTAGTTCAGGGCTCCGGGATGCCTTCCCCTTCTGCGCCTGCCACACCAGCCAAAAGACCGGGAGTGCAGCACACTGCATGACAACCATGAAGGCGGCGGCATAGCCTATATTGAATTCATACAACGCCCCGATGACAAGGCTGCCGGCAAACCAAGCGCCGCCATAGATTGTGTTGAAAACGCCGTAGGCAAACCCCCGGCCGCCCGGTGGTGTGAAGTCAGCGACTGCGGCACGGAGCACCGTCTCCTGCATGCCCATGGACGCTCCCCAGAGTGCCGCTCCGGCCAGCGCTCCGCTATAGAAAGGGCAGAACACGATGAGCGGGATGGCAAGGCTGACAAGCGGGACTGCCCCGAGCACTACGAGCCCGTACCGGTCGTACGCCCTGCCGGCACCGAGTGCCACGATGGCATCAACCGCCATGGCGATCGCGTAGAACGCCGGGATCTCTGCATCGGGTACGATTGAAAGTGCCTTGAAATGGAACGCGAGCAGGGGAAAGACCACAAAGCCCGCCATGGTCAGCGCAGTAAAGACTGCATACAGCCGGATCTGGCGCCTGCCGCCCTTCCCCGTCTGCTCACCGTGTCCTGATCCGGCTCCCGGTTCGAATGCGGCGGGATCCGGCATGCTCCTCCATGCAAGGAACAGCGCAACGAGAAGCAGTGCAAACGGGATGGCAAGCAGTCCAAAACCGCCCCGGTATCCTCCCCCGGATGCAAGTGCGAGCACAAAGAGCATCGGCCCGGCAACAGCCCCGATCTGGTCGAGAGCCTCGTGGAGGCCAAAACCCCACCCTCTCCCTACCGCTGTGGTAGCATGCGAAAGTATTGCATCCTTTGAAGGTGAGCGGAAGGCTTTTCCGATCCGCTCTACGATGAGCAGGAGTGCTGCGATCTCCCAGCTGCCGGCCCATACGAGGAGCGGGATCGCCCCGATCATCAGGTATCCCGCGATCACGAACGCCCAGTACTGCTTTGATTTGTCTGCAAGGTATCCCGTGGCGATCCGGATTGCGTACCCCACAAACTCCCCGAACCCGGCGATAAAAGCGACGGCAAATGCCGAAGCGCCCATCGTGAAGAGGAACGGGCCGGCAACGCTTCGACCACCCTCGTACACGACATCGCCGAGCATGGCAACGATGCCGAAGAAGATGATGAGCCGGTACGCGGTTTTCTTCCGGCTTTCATCATCCGGAGTGGATCCGGGTGTCTTATCAGCAGGATCCAAGACCGTCACGTCCGGGTGGACAGGAGCCCCATGAACAGGCAGTCTTTCGCATCGATGGACTCGACGCCGGTCACGTCCTCGAGCGGGAGTCCCAGTCCCCGCACGATGGCGACGGGCACACCCTCGTCCGCTTCGCCCATGACCAGTTCCGCTGCGGATGCGATGTTGTCGGCGACCGCCCTTTTTGTGACCTCAAGGGTGTTGCCAAAAAGATCGTTCCTGCCCCGGTCATCGATGACCGCAACGATGCCGGCACAGCCGATTGCAACCCCCGAACACCCGCTCCGCATCGCGTGGGTGCGGCTGTCCGCGATGATCACGGCGACCTTTTTTCCGGTCTGCTGTTCTATCTCCCTGCGGATCCGTGCTGCACTTGCGTCCGGGTCAGCAGGCAGTGGTACAAGGCAGCCTGGCGGGGCATTCGAGCCGTCAACACCGGCGTTAGGGAGCAGCGTGCCACCTTTCATGCAGAGCAGGAAGTGGGGGATGCCGCCGACAACCTCGTCACTCTCCCGAAGTACAACCTCAGCAGCGCGGGGGTCCATCTCGTACTCCTCTGCCAAGTCCTCTGCCCGCTTTGATGGCATCACGGTGGAAAGGCTGATGACTCTCCGCTCTGCAGTCGCGACCATCGATTCGGCGAGCACGAGGATGTCCCCCTCCCTGATACCTGTGCATTCCGCATTCCCTGCCACAGCAACGATCCGTTCTGCAACATCATCGCCCGGTTGTATCAGCCCGGTTGCCAGCCCGTAGACGGCAAACGAGGGGTTCACGCCCCCTTCACCATCCGTTCATAGACCTTCACCACATCGGCAGTGGCCGCCACATCATGGGTGCGGACAAGCGACGCACCTTTCAAAAGAAGCATCATGGTAACGGCAAGAGAACCGTACAGCCGGTCCTCAGGGTATTTGTCGAGCAGCGAGCCGATGAAGGTCTTCCGGGAGATGGCGGCAAGCAGCGGCCGGTCAAAACGCCGGAACTCATCAAAGCGGGAACAGAGCTGCCAGTCGTCCTCAACCGAACGCAGCGGGGTCCAGATCCCGATACCCGGGTCAAGGATATACTCCGTGACACCGGCACGCACGCAGCGTTCGGTCACGGCAGAGAGGGCCCGGATCGTTGCATCCACCCCGACAGCATCTCCGGGCCAGGAGAACGATGCCATCAGGACGGCGGGCAACCGGGACTCTGCGACCATTTTCGCGTATGTATCAGATGCAAACCCGCCGATGTCGTTGACAAGGTGGACATCGTGCTTCAGGCAGACAGCGAGCACGCCGGGGTGCATCGTGTCAACGGACACGGTGATCCCGCTCCCGTCCAGCTCCTTAAGCGCTTCATCGATCCGCTCTGCTTCGGCCTTCCCGCTGATCTGCTGGACATTAGGCGCGGTGCTCCGGGCACCGACATCGATGATCGCGGCACCCTGCTCCACCATCTCTGCTGCCGTTGCATGGACTGATTCCACCGGAACATACGAGTGCGGGTAGAACGATTCCATGCTGCAGTTGATCACGCCCATGATCCGGACGGGGGCATCTCCCCCCACCGCGATCCCGTTCACCACACAGTGTCGCATGTCCTCAGCTTTGCCGCAAGAAATGTGTTCTCCATGAGGGCCGCAATCGTCATCGGGCCGACCCCTCCGGGCACCGGCGTGATTGCGCTGGCAATGCCCTGGACTGCTGCAAAGTCCACGTCCCCTGCCAGTTTTCCGTTGAGCTCATTGATCCCGACATCGATCACAACAGCACCCACCTTCACCATATCGGCTGTGATGAAATGGGCCTTCCCCACCGATGATACAAGGATGTCTGCACGGCGCGTCTCATCAGGAAGATTGCGGGTTTTGCTGTGGCAGATTGTGACGGTTGCATCTGCGTTGGTGAGGAGCGCTGCCATCGGCCGCCCCACCTCAATGCTCCTTCCCACCACCACCGCATGTTTCCCTGCAACATCGATCCTGTTCTCCGCAAGCAGCGTCATGATCCCTTTTGGCGTGCAGGGGGAAAACTTCGGCGAACCGGAGAGAAGGAGCCCGAGGTTATAAGGGTGGAACCCGTCGACATCCTTGTCGGTGCGTACCGACCGGATCACCTGCTCTGAATGAATATGCGCAGGAAGCGGGAGCTGCACGAGAATACCGTCGATGTCAGCATCCTCATTCAGCTGCCGGATCGATCCGAGCACCCGGTCCAGAGTCACATCAGCGGGCAGCTCGATTCCCACCGAACCGATGTGCACCTTTTCGCATGCCCGGTGCTTCATCCGCACGTACATCTGCGAGGCAGTGTCACTGCCAACGATCACCGTAGCAAGATGGGGGTTAAGCCCGGACTCATCAATTGCCTCACGCAGGATCTCCAGCCGGCGTTCCGAACATGCTTTTCCGTCAAGAATCATGGTTTTTGGGTGTCAGAGGATGGACAACATCACTCCGGATAGAGCGGGAATTTGCCCGCCATCGCAGCGACTTTGGTCTTCACATCCTTTATGACAGCTTCATTGCGGATGTCTTTGACAACGGTTGCGATCCAGATCCCTATCTGCCGCATATGTTCCTCTTTCATGCCCCGGGAAGTGACCGCAGGGGTACCGATGCGCAGACCACTGGTAATAAACGGGCTCTTCGTCTCATTGGGGATGGTGTTCTTGTTCGCAGTGATGCCGGCTCTGCCAAGGGCGGTCTCGGCTTCGAGCCCGGTGATATCCTGAGCGCTGAGGTCAATGAGCATCAGGTGGTTGTCCGTGCCTCCGGATACAAGGCGCAGCCCGCAGTCCATTAAGGTTTCTGCGAGCACCTTTGCGTTCTTTACGATCTGCCTGTTGTAGTCCTTGAATGACGGCCGGAGTGCCTCCTCAAAGCAGACTGCCTTTGCCGTGATCGTGTGCATCAGGGGGCCACCCTGCATGCCAGGAAATACCGCCTTGTCGATTGCCTGTGCATATTCGGTATTGCACATGATCGCACCGCCACGGGGGCCGCGGAGCGTCTTGTGGGTGGTGGTTGTGGTGAAATTCGTGACACCGACCGAGGTGGGGTGAACGCCGGTTGCGCAGAGCCCTGCGATGTGGGCGATATCTGCCATGCAGTACGCACCGACGTCGTCGGCAATCTCCTGGAATGCCTTAAAGTCGATGGTGCGAGGGTATGCCGATGCGCCGCAGATGATGATCTTCGGCCTCTCCTTTTTTGCCATTTCGCCGACCATGCCGTAATCAAGCATCTCGGTTTTCGGGTCAAGGCTGTACTGGGTCACTTTATAAAACTGCCCGGTAAAGCTGACGGGCGAACCATGGGAAAGATGCCCGCCCTGCGAAAGCTTCATGCTCAGTAAACCCTCCCCCAGTTTCATGAACGCAAAATAGACCGCCATGTTTGCCTGGGTACCGGAATGCGGCTGGACGTTTGCGTGCTGCGCCCCGAACAGCTTCTTCAACCGGTCACGGGCGAGGTTCTCGGCCATATCGTAAAACTCGCACCCTCCGTAATATCGTTTGCCGGGATACCCTTCTGCATACTTATTGGTCATGACCGATCCCATCGCCTCAAGGACAGCACGGGAAACAAGGTTCTCCGATGCGATGAGTTCCAGCCCGTTTTGCTGCCGCAACCGCTCCTTTTCGATGATATCTGCTATCTGAGGATCTGTTTTTACCAGATAAGACATATGCAAAAGGGTTCGCTTCAATCAGGTAATACAGTTTTGTTCATCACGCAATACATGCCGCACTCTGGCGCCATTTTATCTCCCGTCCTTTTAGAAACCGGGAAGACAGCGCATTATTAAAAAAAAGTATATGCATGTCCATGCGGGGAAATTTCCGAGGAAAAGAGCAGAAACCTTTTTTCCTTGACAGGCGACAATACTAATATTTATAAGTACAAGCACGTCCATAATGACCAAGAAGGGCGTGTACTTGCCCAAAAAAGGATGCAAAGATCACAAATCCCAGAATTGAACCGGTCAAAACAGGAGTAAATGATCATGATGATGAACGGATCAGCAGGCGGGGCTGCAGGCGATGACCGCATTGCAGTATTGGAACGCAAGAATAAGGAGCAGGAGGCGCTTATCAAGGGCATCACCGAAGAGCTCCTCGATATGAAATCGATAGTAATGAAGCTTGCCAAGGCAAGCGAAGAGCGCAGCCGGCAGGAGCTCAAGCGTGTTCAGCCTGTCGTGCAGGGCGCCCAGCAACCGATTGCCGGGGGCGGAGCTTCTGCGGGAGGGAGCACCGTTGTGATGCGGCCCAAATCCGCACGGCAGGAACCGTCAGCCCCGGTGGAGCCGTCCATGGAGATGATCATGCAGACGGACGGGACCATGAAGCTTGAAACAAGAAGGGGCGAGAAGAATTACATCGTTGCGTCACCGGGTTACGGCAGGAAGAAAGGCAAAGATTCTCCCAAAAAACAAGGCGACCTTATCTATGCGGTTGACGATGAGAAAGCCAATCCCGCAAAGAAGTAACGGAGCCGAAAGTCTTTGCATATCACAGAACTGGAGATAGATAATTTCAAGTCTTTTTCAAAAAAGACAAAAATTCCTTTTCTTGAAGGGTTCACCGTCATCTCCGGGCCCAACGGTTCGGGAAAGAGTAACATCATTGACTCAATCCTTTTTGTCCTTGCCCTCTCGACCGCAAGGAACCTGAGGGCAGAGAAGCTCACCGACCTTATCAACCTCAATTCCGGTAAAAATACCGCTGAGGTGGCGCTGGAGTTCTCGGACGGGACAAAGATCCGGCGCCGGATCAAGCGGACGGGCAACGGGTATTACAGTTACAATTATCTCAACGACCGGGTCTGCAAGCAGAGCGACATCGTTGACCACCTCTCAAAGCATGGCATCAAACCCCATGGGTATAACGTCGTGATGCAGGGTGACGTCACCCGAATCATGGAGATGAGTGATTTCGAGCGCAGGAAGATCATCGATGAAATCGCCGGTGTCGCCGAGTTCGACTCCAAAAAGGAGCAGGCACTGCGGGAACTTGACATCGTGCGGGAACGCATCGAGCGCGAAGAGCTGCTCCTTTTGGAACTGCAGAAACGGACAAATGAACTCAAACGCGAACGGGAGCATGCACTTGAGTACCAGAAATGGCAGAAGGAACTGACCTTTTTCCAGAACTGCCGGTCTGCAGCCCAGCTCCATGACCGGGAAAAAGAACTGGGCACCCTGATAAGGGTGAGCGAGGAGCAGAAGATCGCGCTCTCACGGATTGAAGCGGACCGGGGCCTTGAAGAAAACGAGCTCTCATATTTCCGGGCCGACTTAAAAGACATTGACGAGGCAATCAATAAAAAGAGCGGGTCCGACTACCTGAAGCTGATCGCTGAACTTGAAGAGGCAAAGGGCGGGATTAAGGTCGCCGAACAGGCAATCCTGCGTCTCAAAAAGGAAAAAGAGACGAACCTCGAGGCGATCAACCGCGTCTACATGGACACAAAACGGGCGGAGGCGCGGATTGCGGAGTGCTCGGAACAGGTACGGACACTCTCCATCGACCGGACCAATATCGCGATGGAAGTTGCGACCGCAAAGGCGCAACTTGAGAAGACCGATGCCGAGATCCGGGCGCATAGCGAGGACACGCAAGGGTCCCGGGACAAGCTTTTTGCCCTGCTCCAGCAGGTCGAGGAAAAGAAGGGTGCCCGGTCCTCGCTCCTCCACCAGCAGGACCTGCTGATCGAGAAGAGCCGGATGAGAACCTCGGAGCTCGAACGCCTCACCGCATTGCTCCGGCAGCTTGATGAGGAGTACACCGCAAAGAACACCCAGCTGACCGATTCAGAAAAGAGTGTCTCGGACCTTGCAAAAGAGAAAAAAGGGCTCGACCGCACCCTTTCCGAACTTGAAGGTTCGCTCTTTGCAAAGCGCTCAACGCTGGAACGGTTACGGGGCGAGATCAAAGAGGCAGAGCAGGACGCGTTCCGGCTCGAGGCGGCACAGCAGGCACGCGGGGAGTCCGGGGGCAGGGCAATTGAAGCAGTCTGTGCAATGGACGGTGTGCATGGCACGATTGCATCTTTGGGAAAGGCACCGGGAGAATATTCGACTGCGCTCAACGTAGCCGCAGGCAACAAGCTCCAGTTCGTGGTCGTCGACACGGACCAGGTAGCGGCAGAGGCGATCCAGTACTTGAAGAACGAGAAGCTCGGGCGGGCAACGTTTCTCCCCATCAACAAACTCAAACCCCCTGCACTTCCCCCGGTAAAAGAGCCCGGGATCATAGGGTATGCAGTGAACCTGATCGAGTACGACCCGAAATATGACAAGGCATTTGCCGTTGCCCTCGGTGGTACTGTGGTTGTCGATACGCTTGAGCGGGCACGGAAACTGATTGGCAGGTACCGGATGGTGACGCTTGAGGGGGAACTCCTCGAAAGGAGCGGTGCGATGACAGGCGGTGCCGCCAAAAAGCCTATCCGGGGATTTGGCGCTGCGGTCGACGACGAGATCACCCGCATCCGTGCACACCTTTCGGAACTGATGAGCGAGGCATCGGTGATCGAAGCGGCGGTACAACGGCTTACCGAAGAGGTGGATGCAAAGCGGACAGCCCGCGGCGAGATCGACCAGAAAGTCGCCCGATTTGGGATGTTTACCGAAGAGTTCACCCGGAGGTTCGAGGCGATAACGGTCGAGAAACAGACTATCGAGCAGGCTGTCGCACGCCAGCAGGGTGAAACGAAGGGTGGCGCGGACGAGCTCGCGTCGCTTGAAGCACAACTGGATACGACAACGGACGCGATCAACGCACTCAATGCAGAGATTGAGGGAATCAAGAGGCGCCTTGATGATACCAACATCCCGCAGCTCACGGAAGAGCTGGAAAAGAAAAAACGTGAGATCGAGGAGCTTGACCGTCGCCTCAGGAATAAGGATGCAGACATCAATGACGCCACCCGTGAACGGTCACACTTCAATTCGAGGCTCGGGGAACTCACCGAAGAACGGAACCGGCAGGAGGAGCGAAACCGGCAGATTGACACCGATATCGGGACCCAGAATGAGCAGATCGCCACCCATAAAACGCAGATCGCAACGCTCGAAAGCAGGCAGAAGGAGTTCTCCGGAGAACTTGACGAACTGCGGGGCAAACGCACCGAGGTGTCGCAGCATATCTCCGAGTCCGAGCAGAAACTCCTGAAGTTCGATACGGAAAAAGAGCGGCTCCATGTGCAGATGTCAGCTATCGATGAGCGTGCACGGGGGCTGGGCATTGAAGTCGAGACGCTCCGTCAGCAGGTGGGGGAGGCAAAAACCGATCTTACTATCTCTGAGATTGAAGGGAAGATCGCGGAAGCAGACGGGGCAATTCGGAAGATCGGGGCGGTCAACATGCTCGCCATAGAAGAGTACGAGAAGGTCCAGAAGCAGGTCGACGAACGGACCGAGAAGAAGGAGACCCTCTCCCGCGAACGCACCAATATCCTCGAACGGATCCAGAAATTCGAACAGATGAAGTACGAGGCATTCACGACCGCATTCAACGCGATCGACGCCAACTTCCGGGAGGTCTTTGCACGGCTGACCAGCGGGAGCGGCCACCTCGTGCTGGAGAACGAGGAGGACCCGTTTGCCGGGGGGCTCACATTCGCTGTCCAGCCCCGGGACAAGACCGTCCACCTCCTCTCCTCGCTCTCCGGTGGCGAAAAGTCGCTCACGACGCTTGCGTTCATCTTCTCTATCCAGCAGCATATCCCTGCGCCGTTCTATGCGTTTGACGAAGTGGATATGTCTCTGGACGGGTCGAACGTGGAGCGGATCGCCCTGATGATCAAACAGCTCTCTTCGACCTCGCAGTTTGTGATCGTCTCCCTCCGAAAGCCGATGATCACCGAGGCACAGCGGATCATGGGCGTCACGCTGCGCCCCGACAAGAGCACGCTTGTTACCGGGGTAAAGGCAAATGAGTGAGGAGCAGGTCCCCGTACCGGGAAACGACGAACGCCCTCCTGCCGGAAGTACTCCGGATGTGACCACGGAACCGCCATCAGGAAAGGATGAGATATCCGGCGACAAAAATACCGTCACTCAGGAAGCGGTTGCACCAGCCGATCTCCCGGTCGTGGAGGACCCCGTTGAGATCCTTGTCGGGATGGCAGAACGGGGCGAGATCGACCCGTGGAACATCAACATCCTTGAAGTGACCGACCGGTTCTTAAATGAGCTGGAACGGTGCCGGCAGTTAAACCTCCGGGTCTCAGGGCGCACCCTCTTTTATGCATCTACGCTGTTGCGCATGAAGTCCGAGCACCTCGCCGATGCAACGGATGAGGAGGGAGGCAGCGGAGATGAAGATGCAGGATTTGGCGATGACTTTGACCTTTCGCTCGATTCAGAGTTCGAGTATGAAGGCCGGCTCGGCCCCATTGAGCAGCTCGAGCGCGAGATCCAGCGGCGGCTCGACCGGAAGAACATGCGCAGGAGCCCGGTCACGCTCTTTGAACTGATCATCGAGCTCAAAAACATGGAAAAAGAGGAGCGCCGGCGCAGGAGGCTGGTCGATGAGGACTCGTTCCTCCCTGACGCGGACGATATTGTCAGTATCGCTCACGATGAAGGATACCAGGACTCGGCCACAACCGTATACCAGGAATGCTTAAAGTGCATGATCCGTGAAGAGGAGATGACGCTTGCCGAGCTCTGCCGGAAACTGGGGTGGGACGTGCCCGAAGTCTACATCCCGCTTCTGTTCCTGATGCTCGAAGGCCAGTGCGCCCTCAGGCAGGACGAGTTCTTCGGGGAGATCTACGTTCAGGTGTGTAAAGCGGGCGATTCAATGGAAAAGGCCTTGCAGGACAGCACCTGAACGTTTTATGATACATTCTTTTAAGAAACGGTCACGTCAGATCCAGCATCCCGTCCGCCTATGCCCCGTTCAATGGGGATATGTTCAATAGCTCCCCGAACAAATATCGGATCAATCAAAATTCAGCCGATACCGATATGACACCTGCCGATACCACTCTCATGGAATGGATCCGGAAGAAGCGCGAGCGCCTGGATGCGTTGCGCCCTCTTGACCGGGATCTGGTTGAAAAACTGCACGAGGAGATGCGGGTTCTGCATACCTACAACTCCAATGCCATTGAGGGAAACACCCTCACACTGTCCGAGACCAGGCTTGTTCTTGATGAAGGGATCACCATCGGGGGCAAAACGCTCCGGGAACACCTTGAAGCGACCAACAATGCACAGGGGTACGACCTGATTGTCCGGCTGGCACGCGAACAGGCGCCGATCAGCCATGTCACGGTCCAGCAGATCCACGAGATCGTCACCCGGGGAATTCTTGAGAGCTGCGGGCGCTACCGGACCCGAAACGTGCGTATCACCGGCTCGGCCCGTTCCCCGACCGGTTGGATAAATATCGTCCGCGACATGGACGATCTGATTGCAAAGGTCGCGAAACGGGATAAGCCGGTCATTGAGATGACGGCCTATCTCCATCACCGGTTCGTTGCGATCCATCCCTTTGTAGACGGGAATGGCCGGGTTGCCCGTCTGCTGGGGAACCTGTACCTGATCCGGAACGGGTATCCCCCGATTGTTCTTGACCAGAAGAACAGGCAGCAGTATTACCGGGCGCTCCGCGAGGCGGATAACGGGGATCTTTTTGCGTTCACCCGTTTCATTGCACGGGCTGTCAATGAATCGCTCTCCCATTACCTCGCAATCGTCGGAGGCAGGGAAACCCTCGTTCCCCTCCGCGAGCTTGCGAAGATTTCACCGTATTCGCAGGAATACCTGAGCCTTGCAGCTCGCAAGGGGCTTCTCGATGCCACCAAGATCGGCGATACCTGGCACGCGACGCGGCGGGCGCTGGACGAGTACTGCCGCGAGCATGGGAGGAAGTGAGCGGAGCTACCGAGGAAGTAAGGTCTCCCTCATTTTATGCCAGTGCCGACACACCGTCCGCCCACTTCTCCACCAGGGCCCGGATTGGTCTTCCGCAGTGGGATGCGACAAATATTGAAAAACGTACGAACAGGGAATCGGAGGGGGATCTCTCTCCCCCTCTTGTTACCTGCTGTTTTTCATAGGACTTCTTCAGTACCCTCCCATGTAGTCGAGCACCCGGTCCCAGACAGCGAAGCCTAATGGCTTCTCGTCCTCACCTTCGGTTCGGAATACGAGGAGACCGGGGATGATCACGTAGGCAAGGATGCCTGCTCCAAGGAAGAGCAGGGTGATCTGCACTTCGGTTTCCATCTCCACCACTCCTAGGCCAGTGCCGGTACCCCGTCGGCCCAGGTCTCGATCACTGTCTGGATTGACTCATCTTCGAAGGACGAGAGCGTGACCTGCTGGCGGGAGATGTTCAGGTAATACAGCTCCCCGTTGGGGTCGTGGCACCTGAGTGTCGCCGTGAAGCTGTCGGCTGCCGGGCTCCGGGTGACTGTGCCGCCGTGGGCCGTGATGTTGGCCGTATCAGACAGCACCGCAGAGATCCCGGCATTGTAGCCGGCGATCGTGTTGTAGTTCTCCGATCCGCTGCCGATCCGTTTTGCTTCGGCGTCCTGGTACACGAACTTGGCCGTGTACGACTCCTTGGACTTTTCTACGGGCGGGTGGTTGACGCCCGAGCTCATATACGATACACACCCGAACGGATTGTTCAGGATAACGGACTGTACGATCGCGTCGAACGCGTCGACGTCCGCAATCGGGTTCGCGAGTTTGCGAACTGCCGATTTCACATTGGTATTTTGGGTGAAATCTGCCATGTTTTTTCTACCTCTTTTCTGTTTTTTCTGTGCGGATTCGTCAGAATCCCCCGGAGGAAGAGGGAGGCCCCCGCTTCGACCTTCGGAGGGATTCTTTGGAACCGCTACGATTCGAAGGATGACTCCGCCATCCATCGACCGTTTTTCTGCTGTGTCTCGGAGCGCCCTTTGACATACCAGTATGAGTTTTGATAGGGTATGGGCTTTTATTATGAAATAAGAAAGTGCGAAAATGGAGACTTATACTGGGTTCTCTTGCGAATTGGAATCCGATACAAAGATATTTTCAAGGAACATATAATGTACCTTCAATGAAAATAGTGCATGTTCTCTGAGCCTAATCCGATGACCTGTCGTCTCCCTTCAGTTCCTTTGGGATCGGCTTGGTTCTGATACTGATATTATAGAAATGACGGTGGGTCTTTGTGACAATGATCGTCTCCACGTCTCCGCCATGCTTCCGGAATCCCCGTGCCACTATATGTGGGATGAGATAGAGCGGGATATCCGGCTCGACTTCAGGCGGGCGGCGGGGCATTGTCCTTCGGTTATCCCGGTTTGGTTATATACTCTGTGGTAGATGCTGAAAATTTTGGGGAGTTAAACGGGAAATCGGGGCGCGAATTAGGGTCAGATTGGTATAACCGGGAGACTCTTTGATCGATATACCGCTGCGGATTTGGGAATGAGGTAGGGGGTGCGGCATGAGTGGGGATAGCATGTTGAGAATGGTTGTGTTGAAAGATTACAGAGCGAATCTAATGTGTTAATCTGAAAACTTGTTTCAATAATTTGCGAGTGCTGTGATATTAATTGCTATTCCTACGTCAAGGATATCAACGAGAGTTGTTGATATCAATACTATCTTTAATTAGTTATTCACATTACACGTCATTTTAAGAATATCAGAAAATGCCATTTTCTAATTATAAAGATTTAGTAATCCTTTATAAAGAGAAGATTACAAATTTCTTTATTCATGCGGGTTATGACGAATACAAATTCTTGAATCTAATGCAATAACATATTTATTGCCTCTATGATGATACATTTGTCCATGGTAAAGAATATATTCACCTACGATCCATGAGTAAGTATGGCGAAAGCCAACCTTGAAACCAGTACCGGATTAAAGATTGCAATAGAAGGTACTGCTGATGAAATTGCCGCAATTGTCGCTTGTGTCAAGAGTGGGGAACAACCGAATAAGGCACGACGCCATACTACCGAGAAAAAAGCTCGACGTTCTGGATATTCATCGACCTCACTTGTCAGCCTGATTCAACAACTTAAAGAAGAAGGCTTTTTCGATAGTCCTAAGAAAATCACGGATGTCAGAGACGCACTTGCTCAGCAAGCACATCACTATCCTTTGCAAAGTGTTTCTACTACACTTATCCGTCGAGTCAAGAATGGGGCATTAGGCCGAATTAAAGAAGGAAAATCTTGGGCATATGTTAAACGATAAAATTACTAAAAGGGGGATCTCAATGGATCTAAAAAACCTTGAATTACTACTAAAAAATCACGATGAAAGGATAGCAGCACTTGAAAAAAAATTAAAAATCGATAAAGTGATTCCTGAACCGAAAGATCAGACCTCTGATTATACCGGGTTAGTCGGGGGGGTTAGATATCTGATTGATGAAAATTTTTTTAATACTCCACGGAAACTTAGGGAAATTTTTGATAAATTAAAGGCGAATGGCTATCACTATGATAAAAGTGCTGTTCAAAAAACTATTTCATCATATTTCATGAAACGCGATAAAATATTGACGCGATTCAAAGAAGAAAATGTTTGGAAATATGTAATTAAAAAATGACCATTAAAAATTCCTAAATCGAGTGATATAAATGCTAAACCAAATTCGGACAGATCTATATAGCAAATTTCCGAAGGAAGTTGTTGACGCATTAATTGATTCATATATTGAGATCAAAGAAAATTATTATTTAAATCGTCATGAACCAGCCGAACTTAATGGAGGAAAATTTGCTGAAGCTGTTGTCAGACTCCTTCAATATATACTAAATGGCGGTAAATACGATCCATTAGGAAAACATATACAAAATATGTCAAATATTATTCGTTCTTTTGAGCAAATCCCCCAGGGAAAATTCCTCGATTCATATAGAATCCATATCCCAAGAGTTTTATCCATGATTTATAATATAAGGAACAAAAGAGGAGTTGGTCATCTTGGCGGAGAGGTGAATCCCAATATTGCTGATGCAACACTTATTGTAACATGTTGTGATTGGATTTTTACAGAGTTGTACAGAATAAATTATGGTTGCTCAATAAATGAAGCACAGAAAATTATCGAGACTTTAATTCAAAGAAAAAATCCATTAATCTATCAAATTGGAGATACGAAGCGAGTATTAAACCCGAAACTTGACATGACGAAACAAACTCTACTATTGTTGGGAGAATGTTACCCCGAAGAAGTCAGTGAGAAAGATTTAATCAAGTGGATTGAACCCTCAAATGCAAGTGTTTTTAGACGAGACATATTAAGACGACTTCATGATAAACGAATGATCGAATATGTCGAAAAAACATCATGTGTAATATTACCTCCGGGGTTAAAAATTGTTGAAGAAAATTATTCGAAGTGGATGAATTCTGATAATAGATAAACGGGAGAAATTAGTTATGGAACCAACGGAAGCAAAAATCAGGATTAATTTATCTCAATCAGAGATTGAGATAGAAGGATCAGAAGAATTTGTTGAAAAACATATTAAAAAAATTGAGGACTATCTTCAATTATGTGAAATTAAAAACCATGCAAAACCTGCTGCAAAATCAGTTCATTCCGATGAAGAGTCATCATCAAATCAATCTAAGAAAGATAGAGAAAGCGAAGAGCAATTACCCTCAAATTTTGGTGAATGGATTCACAAGACACCTTCAAATGCAACCGATTCGGTAAAAGTAATTTTTGCTGGATATTATAATCAAAAACATAGTGAAAGCAATAGTTTCAATTCATCTACTGTAAATCAATTGTTAAAAGATCACGGAATAAAAGTCGCTAATGTGTCCACCACGATTAAACGTTTAGTTGATGCAAAGAAGATTTTTCAAGTGGGTAAAGCAGAAGGGCTCATCAATTATCGGCTCACTAGAGAATCAGAACAAGAGCTCATTAATATGATAAGAGGATGAATTTTTTTATTCTTAAGGAGATCAATCTTTTTCACCTCTCCCTTGGCTATCTCCTTTCAATCATATAGGAAGGGGTGTCTCCTTTCAGCTTTAAGGAGGGGGTCATCCTGATACCCCCCCCTCTCCCCCTTCAACCCCAATCCAACCAGCCCGCTCTCAGAGGATTCACGACGGCAGCACGCTCCGGAAATCGCTGTCCGGCAGGGCCCCCGCTGATACCTCCCCCCCACCATGCCACCCCCCATGCTGCGGATTTTCTCGCAAGTGGCAGGGGGGGGTTCGTGCATACCT
>Ga0268276_1000595_pt1 | contig 41362 bp, 29 predicted proteins | sample saktaG_4_FD_190145 | JGI IMG/M metagenome (GOLD analysis project Ga0268276, IMG submission 190145) | Saline water microbial communities from Sakinaw Lake, British Columbia, Canada - sak_2010_1_5_45m | ecosystem: Environmental > Aquatic > Non-marine Saline and Alkaline > Saline ...
TGATCCATTCATTGATACTTTAGTAAAATTACTGACCATGCGCTTTGTTACAGAGAGATTATAATTATCGGGTAATATCTGAAAAAAACCGGCGGTTCCGGTGGAGTCGGAGAGAGTGTCAAAATTGGTATAATAGGAGACTGAATTCAGATAAACAGTCGCATTTTCGACCAATTCTGTTCCGTAATTTTCCATACTGAAACCCGTCGTATCTTTAACAGTCACCGTCAGGTTCAGGCGCATCGATGATGGTGGACTGACCGTCTCTTCACAACGAAACAGACCTAATCCGCAAATCATGAAGATTAGAATGAATAACTTGCTTAATATCTTATTTACCATGACGTCCACCGAAAAGTTGATCCACCTTTCCACTGAATTCCACTCCAAAGTACAAATCGGGGTTCAGCATGATATAATCAGTTGAACTGCCGGAAACCCGCTGACGCCGATACAGTGGATGATAGTTGAAAATATTATTCACATAGAATGACACTTCGGTTCCGTGCAACAGGGCCTTGCTGACCCGCAGATTAAAGAGCCAGGTATTTTTCTGGGATTCGGTATTATTCCAGTAATCTTCATAAACCCGACGATAATTTTTATAATCATCACTCGCCCGATCCTGCCCGGAAATCATGACCTTTTCCCCGGCAGCCGTCAGATAGCCAACCGCCAGTGAATCATTCAGGCCGGTGTACCAATCCCGATCAAATACGACCTGCTGGGCTTCCAGCGTAACCCACGCCCCAAGGTCTTTAATTTTAAACTCCATCCGGTAATTAATCAACAGGTTATCTGTGTGTAGGTTGACTACATCCCAGAAGGGAAGGATATAGCGCTGAAGATTGTTATCATAGCGATACGCATCAGCGATATCATAAGCTGATTTATCACTCCTCGTAAAATTATATGCGGCCTCGACTCTCACCCGAATATCCAGCGGTGAAAACGGCGCGGTCTGGACTGACAGTTCCATACCCCGGCTGTGACTGGTCTGGGAATTGCTGTACTTTTTATATGTCGTGTATAACGAATCGTACATCACTCTTTCAGCGGTATCCGGCCAGTTGGGATAGTTATACTTGTATTGAAAGATCGTCTGAACGTCGGTTGAAGCAAAGCCGCCATTAAAAGAATTGATGTAGCCGGTCAAAGTGAATCCCAGGTCGCCGACTTTCAGATCCAAACTACTTTCCCGTTTGATCTGCTGCGAGCCTTTCAGATTTGGATTGCTTCGATCATAGATATACGTCGAAACCACCACCTGGTTGGAATCCGCCGTGTAAAAGCGATTAATGTCATCAATGTCAATGTAGATATTATTGGGATAAAGCATACTTAATGACGGAGCTTTTGACGTCGTTCCATAACCGGTCCGCCACTGTAAGTTTTCCCCGAATTTCAGGACCAGATTAAAACGGGGATTGACAAACAGGCCATGATTATCCGGCAAGAAACCATCCCCGGAACCGTACTGTTCAATCCGGGCGCCCATATTGATCTGATACTCGAGACCCAGGCGACCGCTGATCTGATCTTCAAGATATAGACTTCCGATTTTCAGTTCCGGGATATCATCATAGGAACGTGGCCGATCACGAAACAGGGAATTAATACTGGGCGGTGTCATGGGATCAAAACTGCGACCCGGCCCATTGTTACCCTCCAAACGGTAGCTGACACCGCCAACGATTTTATGCCCCTGATTCAACAGAGATATCTGGTCATTATACTCAAGATTTGCATAATGATTATAGGCACGCCCCTTGACCCACAGTTTATAAATATAATGCTGCACATAAAACCCTTCCTGGGTACCTTCGGTCAGACGATCAGAAATATAGGTATTATCGGCGGCAATTAATTTTTTTATATACGAATTCTGATTATTAACATTATAAGAATAATTCAGATCCAAACGCTGATGAGTTGATAAAATAAACTGACTGTTATGATTATAGCGGATAATATAGTCACGATTGTAGATTTCTTTTAAATACAAATCGCCGTTCCGCAATCCCTGTTCGTCAAATGTGCGGGTATAGTACAGCCGGTTTTTCATCAGGTATAGATTTTTAAACAGGTAGACATCGTGGGATAACTGGCCGGACAAACGGGTATAGTCGTAATCCTCGATGCGAATATCACGGACACTGTTGGCCCAGTTCAGATTGTAGGTCAGATACTGTTCAAACAGCTTAAAACCGCCACCCATATTGAGTTCTTTGTTCTGAAGATTGTACTTGTATTTGAACCGGTGGTCGATACGTCCTGCTTTTGTTTTGACCTTTATAATTCCGGAGGTCAGGTCTCCGTATTTTGCCGATGGAATTCCCCGAATTACTTCCACTTCTTCAATATTATCCGCCGGTATCTGCCGCAAATCCACACCGGAGCTCTCTGTGGTTCGTGATATGGTTCCCGTGTTGACTTTGGTGTCAAGCTGCATATTGGCGTTGTTAGACATCGGGATATTATCAATCACCACCTGGGTCCCGAACATCGCATTCCGGTCAGCATCGGTCTCGGTGGAACTGTTTCGGATAGAGACCTGTTTTTTCTCCTGCAGTCCGGGATTTTCAAAGCGCTGGCCGGGAACCAGCTTCATCACATCGCTGAGGCTGCTGGCCTGTAAATGCTCAATTTCACCGGACAGGATTTTTGTTTTTGTCTCTGCCGATGAGGGCATGAGCTTATTATCAGCTATCACAACAATACCACCAATTTCAAAGTATTCAATTGCCAGCTTATAATTCCGCTGCAGTTTTTCGCCCGGTTTAACCCGGATTGTGTCGCTGACAGTCTGATAACCGATAAAGGTAATTTCGACCGTATAATTACCCGATTTCATGTCGATCGAAAAGGATCCGTCCACAGTCGTCGCTGCGCCAATGTATAACTCCTTGATCAGCACATTGGCGCCCATCAGCGCCGCACCGCTTTCATCCCGGACAAACCCCTTGAAAGCGGATTTTGGTGCAGCGTTCAGCGTCAGAGTCCCGAAGAGGAAAAGAACCAGTATTATATGAAATGCCTGTTTCACGGTCTAAGAAACCTCTTATAGAATTAACAGTTATTATTCGGCATCATAGATCCGCGGTTCACCGGAAAATACCAACACATTGTCGCGCTCAACAACATCTCCATCGGACTGAAATACTTTCAGCTGCGGGGTTGTCAGCTTCCCGGCAACTTGTTCCACCGTGACCTGGTTCGGATCGAAATAGAGCCTCAACACCGGCCGATCGGTGAACAGGGTCTGCAACCTTACGATGCCGTCATATTCGGAAACATGGCTGGCAAAATATCGCAGTTCCCGCCGGACAACGCTGTTCTCTCCATCGGGAAAATCAATTTCCAGGACTTTTAGATCGGCAAGACTGTAGGTTTTATAATTATTGAATACCTGATTAAAAGCGGCAAAGAAATCCTTCCTGAAACTAAGGTAATCGGTTTCACCCACCAATTCGCCTTTGCCTTCACAACTGAAATCAACTTCTACCGTCACTTCTTCGCCTTTAATAGTACGGGTATAGGATTCCTGTTCGATGATGTCAATAATTTCCGCGGGTTCGACCTGGCCTTTGACAACGTACACTTTTGCCAATACCGGTTCACCGAAGTTGGTTTCCAGCCCGACGATATTCGAATTTTTCATCAGCATTCGTACAAGATCAAAATTATCATAGACATCCCACAATCCATTCACCGGTATCTGATATATGACAAGCCGCTCCGGTTGAGAACCCTCATGCGTCTGCAGGACATATTTACTGGGTGTAAAAATGGCTTTTTTCAGCTCGGTTTCCGTTAACACGTCAGCATCATACAGAATATCAACGCGACGATCTTTCGCCCAGGCATCGAGCCCGACAACACCGCTAACCCGCTTCATTTTCAAGAACAGGGATTTGGCGCTGCCGTAACATTTGACAGAACGCAAATCTTTCATTTCCAGTGTTTGTACATTCGGCAGAGTTTCGTAATCGTCCCAGCGCTCGGATAATGTTTTAAACGAGAAGTTACCGGCCAGAATAATGCCGATCAGAATAAGCCCGCCCAGAATTACCGCTGGCAACCAGGGTTTACGGCCATTGCTCAGTGAGATACTGCCATCGACTTTACACTCCTTTACACAATCCATACAGAGTGTGCAGTCAGGATGGGTTACTGTTTCATACTCACACACATCAATGCCCTGCGGACAGGCATTGTCACACAGACTACAGGCCGTACAATTTTCCTGATTAACAGTCACCCGCAACAGCGGAATTGAATAAAATTTGTACCGGAATATCTCAGTTACCGCACCGGAAACACAGAGCGCCAGAATCAACCACAGGATATACAGGTCCCAGCCGATCAGGCGAATGAAGATATAGATCAGAATGATCGGGGCAGATATGAAAATATTAGTAAAAATGTTACTCAATGCCGACAACGGGCAGATATATTTACACCAGAAAAAGCGGATGAAGACCGAACCGACAAGCACCGTCAGAATCGTCAGTATACCGGCCCATAAAACCGTATCGGCGCCAAAGCCGGTGACACTGGCGTAATAGGGATCAAATTTCTTACACCACAACTCACTAGCGGTTACCGTAAAATATGCTGCAAAAAACAGCAATACGTATTTGCCTAATCGTAAAATCCGGTCCGGCAGCCCTTTTAGTATGATGGATATTTTGAACCGGGTGAATAGCTTGTTCAGCCATTCGGTAATCGTTCCGATCGGGCATAGATACCCGCAGAACAATTTGCCAAACAGAATTACACCTACAATCAGCATAATGCCCATAAACAGCTGGTTTTCACTCATGGCACACGACATTGTACCCATCCAGAGTTTACTGCCCAGGGACAGGATTCCCCCAAACGGACAGTAGGCTTCAAAATCCGCTGTGAACGCCTTGTTTACAGTTCCGATAACCAGTAGCGAAAGGATCAAAATCAGTAGTGCTGCCTGAATTACCAATTTGGTTTTGTTGTGCAAAAAGTTAGCCTTCATAGCTCTCTCCAATGTCTAGTGTGTCACGGCCCCTGTGGCACTTTTGATTTCTAATTTAAGGAAAAAAACAGTCTCATTTGAAGGAATGTTAAGAAGGCTGCCCGAAGACAGCCTTCTTAAAAGTACTGTCACATACCCAGTACTATTTCAACAACAGCATTTTTTTCTGCTGTACAAAATCACCGGCTGTCAACTGATAGATATAAACACCGGCAGACAGACCCTGACCGGCATCATTCAAAGCGTTCCATTCATAAACATGGAATCCCGCATTCAGATCATTCGATACCAGTGTGCGTACTTTCTGACCCAGAATGTTGTAAATATCCAACTTTACGTTCCCCAGCATCGGCATCTCAAAGGATATCTGAGTCGTCGGGTTGAAGGGGTTCGGAAAGTTCTGATGCAGTGCGAAACGGGTCGGCAGTGCACTCAGATCGCCATCAATCGCAACGCCCGGACATCCGTATTCCGGGAACGGCAGACGTTCATCGGTATTCTGCGAACCAAAACAATCGGCTTCCGGATAGTAGGTCGCCGCAGCATCATCGATCGTCATCGTACGGTTCTCAGCAAATCCGGCTTCATTGTCCAGGCTGTTGATACCATACTTATAGGTCTGGGATTTGGCCTGACCGCCTGTAAACGTATAACCAACCGTGTAGATGCCATCACCGGCAACTGCATCACCATTCAGACCGTCATCGGTCATCAGATAAGCAGCCGGATTGCTGCCCCAATCCCACCAGCTGCCTAAAAGACCATTGATGTAGACACCAGCAATATCATCAACGGAGCTGATCGTATCCGCATCGGTCTGGGAATCGATCAGAACCTCACCGGCGGTCAGCGCTAATACTGCTGATTCTATGTTGACCTGGAAGTAAACGGTCACATCCTGCTGAACCACATCGTCCCAGCCCACATTGGCGAAGAAAAATGTGTCCGTCGGGACTTCATAATAACCATCACTGTTGGTATCCAGATAACTATGACCTGTCGGAATTGTCACCGAACGGTTTGGGCTGCTTTCCCACATATCCGTATTGTCGGCCTTGCGAATTACAAATTTGAATTCCTGGGCCACATCGAGAGGTAAATTATCAAAGGTCCAGTGATTGGTATAAATACCGGGCTCTGTTGAACTTTCGGTCAGAACGAAGTCTTCTCCTGCCCAGCCATTGGGGAAACCGCGAATAATCGCAATGTCGCCGCCAGTGGGATTAAAATTACCATTCAACAACTGAATATTCATGTCGGCGTAGAAGTAGACGTCAGCATCAACAATCGCATTGGGATCATAATCGCTGTACCAGACAAGCGGGATCACGTTGGCTTCCCCATCTACAACCGTATAAGTACGGTTTGCGACGCCTTCTGATGTGTCCCAGTTGCCATTAATCCGGAACTTATATTCAATGGCGCCGGGTGCAATCTCAAATACACCAACATAGATGGAATCACCATCCTCGTCAGTCAGCCTGTCATTGGCGCCCCAGCCATTAAACGATCCGGCTACATCCAGATAATCAGTTGTATCGACAAAGTTACCGAGATCCATCTGGGCGCTCATGTCAACCTGAAACGTTACCATCGGGTTAAATTCACGTTTCAGAATAGTGCCGCCCTGTCCAACGGCCCACAGGTTTGTGCCGTCGTATCTGACTTTCTGCAGTGTTTCCTCTGTACCGGCAGGATCGGCTGTCCAGGTCAAGCCGGCGTCTTCTGAACGATATATTTTCCCGTGATTGCCAACAACAAATACCAGGTTATCGTCCACAAATTCTACATCATACAGATCGTCGCCGTCAGGATCCGTGAATACTGCAACCAGAGTATCCCAATCAGCTTCGGTTGTCCGGTATAAAAGACCACTGGAAGCTGGCACGAGACCGATGCCGTTACGGAATTCGACCGCCCGCATGGTCATTGAACCGTAATCTTTCGCCATAGTAAATGCGGTCCCATCAGTGGAATTATATATCTGCCCGCTGCCTGCCGTTGCAATTATTTTGTCAGCGGCTATCTGCCATAAGTCATAAATAGTCTGAGTGCCTGCGGTTGCATCAGCCCACGTTGCTCCACCATCAACTGATTTCATAATATGGCCCTTGGAACCACCGGCATAAACGGTGTTGGCGTCTACATATTGGATCATATTGATATGTAAGTTTGAGCCCTGATACATTGCGTTATCGATTAAAGTCCAGTTGGCACCGCCGTCTGTGGTTTTTCCTAAATCGCCGGAACTACCGCCAATTAAACCGTTGTTCGCATCGATAAATTCGCATTCATACAGGCTTGCATCAAAGCCGGTAGCAAAATTGTTGGGATAATCCCAGGTGATGCCGCCGTCATTACTGACCGTCATTTCGCCACCGGAAGTAGAGGTCAGGACGATTTTGTCATCACTGGGGAACGCCAGGCCCCAGAAACTAACCGCCGGCCAATCAAACAGCGAAGTATAGTTTGCGCCGCCGTCGGTCGTCTTAAACCACTGGCTGCCGGCAAGAAAAACATAGCCGTTGTTGGCGTCTACAAAATGCATGAACGACATTGATTGACCACTGCCGGTAGAAATTACATCCCAATTAGCGCCGCCATCAGTTGTCTTCATTACATGACCCGCTGTTCCGCCGCCGACAAATATTGTATTGGCGTTAATCATTGATATACTATTACTAAGTACAAGGCTATAATTAATATCGTTCCCGGCAAGCGTATAAGTTTCGCCCCCGTCATTGGAAATAAAAACACAGTAGTGATATCCGGTAATCACCACTTTTGAACCGATCATAGCCACATCATAGATACGTGTACTTGATGTTCCAATCGGAAACAGGCCACCGACAGCTACAAAAGTCCAGTTGACGCCGCCATCATGGGTGTACCAGGTATAGCCACCGTTACCATCAGCAAGCACGACCCCGTTATTCTCATCGGTAAAATCGATGCCGCCGTCGAGGTCTTCTCCTAAAAATGTAGCGGAATCACCCAGCGCCGCGTAAGTCCCGCCGCCGTTTGATGTTTTCAATACTGTCCAGTCATTACCGGCAAAATAAACAACATCGGCTGAAAGAATATCCATGCGCTTTAAAGCCGACTTGTAATTGGCAGTATCGGCAATCATACTCCAGTTCAAACCGCCGTCGGTGGTTTTGAAAATATAGCCCTTTTCGCCGCAGGCATAGCCCACATTGGCGTCAAAGAATTTAATATCCCGCCACCATACCGTAGTGCTGTCCCATGGACGTGCAACGGTCCAATCCTGTCCGCCATTCTCCGTTTTCCACACTTCGTTGTAATTGCCAAACATCCAGCCCGTGTTGGCGTCGATGAAAAACCCCTCCATCGGATCAAATGCGTTGGTCTGTTCTTTCACCATCTGCCACTGGCCAAAAGCCACCAGTGTGCTGATCGCAACAACAGCCACTAACATTAGCAACTTTTTCATTTCATCCTCCTTCTTTTTTTTAGGAATTTTAATTTTAGTCACTTTCAAATGAGTTAAGTACATTGCTGAATCAATAATACACATTTTTACATATTCATTCAAGAGTAAAATTTACTTTCACTTTTTAAATGATAAAGCAATTCCGTAGCGATTAATGGAGCCCCTTTCTTCAGAAGGCTTCCAGAATTCCATCTGAAACGAAGCGCCGATTTCCCCGAAGACAAACAATCTTTCCACGCCACATTCTAATCCATGAACCTGAATAGAATTGGTGTCCCAGTAAAACCAGGGTTCAATTGTTCCAACGGTTCCTTTAATATGGGCATTGGTAATCTGATTGATTACAAGCTTCAAATCCGCAAAACCATTCCAGTTATGATGATCTTTATTATAGTCAAATTTCACAATGTATTCGTGGTAGTCGGATTGAATGTTCTCCATCTCAAAACCGGTGGAAATGCCGGCTTTTTTCATTAGCGGCAGATACAATACTGAACCAAACCGCTGCACAATCTCGTCGTTTTCGATAGTCACCACATTATATTCGCCGGCCCGGGCCCAGTCGCTGAAATCTTTATATTCATAAAACAGCTGAAACATTAAATTCGATGCAAGCGGCTGGTAAAAAACATTCCCAAATATTCTGAATCCATCCCGGACCAAGTAGCCTCTGTCACCAGGAAGCGCAGTGCTGCCGACTGTAATTTTAGTATAGCTTGTCCCGTAGCTTCCGGATAGCTGAATTCCCAGACCGTCAGTTAGAATATTTTTCCGGGCTAATTGAGCGCCGAATTCATAGCCTTCTTTATGGTCATTTTTACGGTTTAAAGAGCGGGGATTTTCATCACGAAACACATGATACCCGAAGTAGGTTCTTACAAAAGCGTCCTGCAGTTCCTTCACGGCATTATATTGTCCTTCGTAACTTAAATACCTTGCAGACGCTCCGGCGATGAAATTCCCGTTGTCGGATTCATATGCGGCGCCAAATTTCAAATCCATATTTCTGATGATGGTTTCACACTGGGTATATACATCTTTTAAACCTCTTTCAATGCCGTAATCAATCTCAAAGCCCAAAAGCAAATTATTTGTAAGCGAATAATTGTACAGAAACCAAAGCTGCGGACCGTCATATTTTACATTGCCTTTGGTTGTATCGATATAGGAGAAATAGTTTTTATAAAAATTCTTTTCCAGTGATCTGTACACATCATACTGATCGGTGCGGTTATACCGTACAGCTGCCGCAAGAGTGGATTTTTTATCTAATATTTTATGTGTATAGAAATAAAGTTGATAATCTTTTTGTCTTTTGGGATCATATACCCGGCGGAAAAAGTTTATTTTGTCAAAACTGTTAGCGCTATAGTAAACAAAATCTTCCCTATATGAGTTTTTAAAAACTGCCGGATTTAAACTGATCTGATATAAATTCAATGACGTCTGTATAGTGCTGCTAAACGGTTCTTCGATCACAATATCCGGAAATAACGGATTATTATAAGCTGATAAATGGCTTGAAAATACTAGCATTCCGGATAACAAACACATTTCTATCACGCTTATTTTCATCCTATGACCCCATTTGTATTTTTCATATTGGAAAATTTTACTCGTATATCTTCGTATACTTCCCATTTTCATTAATTTCTATCCATTATTTCCAATCGCTCCACCGATTCTCCGGAAAATCCCCTGCTGGGGGATGTGTCACAGTTATTCATGCTGATATCCCGGCGTCGGATGAGGGATAATTACAAAATCCACAGTAGAATTATTCGAATCAAAACCCACTGCAACCCTTTCCAGTGATTGCCCGCTGTATTTAATCAGCCCAACGCCGCCAAATCCCCGATCCACTTCCTTTTCTACGTCTTTAATGTGGGTCGAAAAGGACGCATATTCGACGCCATCGATGATCGACTCGATGGCAATACCGTCAAAATAGTTCAGGTCGCTGCCGTCAGTTATAAGAATGACATCCATAGTAAGCCCTATTCCAAAATCAATCCGGCAGCCTACTTCAATATTATCGATATTCGGCACATTGGGATTGTCGTAATCGCCATAGTCCATGCTGTTTTTAAACTCCCAGTCGGCCTGCGAAAGATTGACGCTTTCCGGCAGAGGAAAATTTGGTATATTTGTATGGTCCATAGCATCTAATGCAACTACTACAAAGGCGCCGGGCGGTACCGGATATTCACGTCCGGTTAACGGTTCTCCCGGAAATTGAAATATTGAAGACGGCCATTCCAGCAGATGATAAATCCTGACAAAAAGCATTCCGTCAAGATAGACGGTATCTTCGGAAGAATTATATAATTCAAAAAATTGATCGGAAAAATAATTCTTTCTGTTTGGCGGACCGACGGTATACAACTCATTGATCTTCAGTCCCGGCTGCGCGCCGGATGCAATCGTATAAATGGTATCGGTTATAGTGTTCTCAATAATCGATGTTTCAGGGGGTGTAATTAAAGTTGAAGCGATTATCGTCACCGTATCCATGGCATTTGAATCAAGCGCCGAAGCTACAACAGCGGTAGATTTGATGGTAATGAAATACTCCGCCCAGGGAATATTTTCAAAGGAAACCGCCCCGCCTGAATCAGTAATGCCACTCAAGGAAGTAATATTATAATCATAGGTTTTTATAGTTACCGGGATGGATTTCAGAAAGCGGTCTTCAAATTTAATATACAGGGTTAAGTTCAGCGAACCATCGACTTGAGTAGGCTGTTCCCTGAAACAGGCTGAAACCACAAATAGTAAAAACAATAATAGAAATGGTTTTTTCATCGCTCCCAAACGCTATTGTCCGAAAAACTTCGTTTTAATCTTAGCAACTTATTCATGTTGATATCCTGGCGTCGGATGAGGGATAATCACAAAATCCACAGTGGAATTATTCGAATCGAAACCCACTGCAACCCTTTCCAATGATTGTCCGCTGTATTTAATCAGCCCAACGCCGCCAAATCCTCTATCAACCTCTTTTTCTATGTCTTTCAAATGGGTTGAAAGAGAGGAATACTCCACGCCATCGATGACCGACTCGATGGCAATACCGTCAAAATAGTTCAGGTCGCTGCCGTCAGTTATAAGAATGACATCCGTACTGAGCCCTATTCCAAAATCAGTGCGGCAACCAACTTCGATATTATCAAGATTGGGCACATCCGGGTTATCATAATCACCATAGTCCATACTGTTTTTAAATTCCCAGTCGGCCTGCGAAAGATCGACGCTTTCCGGCAGCGGAAAATTTGGTATATTTGTATGGTTCATAGCATCTTTTGCAACTACCACGAAGGCGCCGGGCGGCACCGGAAATTCCCGTCCTATTAAAGGTTCTCCAGGGAACTGAAATATTGAAGACGGCCATGCCAGCATTATATAAATCCTGACAAAAAGCATTCCGTCAAGATAAACGGTATCTTCGGAAGAATTATATAATTCAAAAAATTGATCGGAATAATAGTTTGAACGGTTTGGCGGACCGACCGTATACAACTCATTGATCTTCAGTCCCGGCTGCGCGCCGGATGCAATCGTATAAACAGTATCGGTTATAATGTTCTCATTATTTGATGTTTCAAGGGGTGTAATTAAAGTTGAAGCGATTATCGTAACCGTATCCAGGGCACTGGGGTCAAGCGCCGAAGCTACAACAGCGGTAGATTTGATGGTAATGAAATACTCCGCCCAGGGAATATTTTCAAAGGAAACTACTCCGCTTGAATCAGTAATGCCGCTAAAGGAGGTAATATTATAATCATAGGTTTTTATAGTGACCGGGATGGAGTTCAGAAAGCGGTCTTCAAATTTAATATACAGGGTTAAGTTCAGCGAACCATCGACTTGAGTAGGCTGTTCTCTGAAACAGGCTGAAACCACAAATAGTAAAAACAATAATAGAAATGGTGTTTTCATCGCTCCCAAACGCTGTCGTTTAAAAACCTTCGTTTTAATCTTAACAACTTATTCATGCTGATGCCCTGGCGTCGGATGATTTATAATTTCGAAATCAATCGTAGAATTATTGCTGTCAAAACCGGCCGATATCCTTTCCATAGACCGACCGCTATATTTTATTAACCCAATGCCGGCATAACCCCGGTCAAGTTCAGCTTCAATATATTTCATAGCATCGGATGATGTATGATACTCAACACAATCAATGACCGAATTGATATCGATCCCGTCCAGGTAATTAAGGTCGCTGCCGTCGGCAATTAAAATTACATCGTTAATTAGAGAAATCATAAAATCAAGTCTGTGTCCGGTTTCGATATTATCAATATTCGGAACATCTGGATTATCAAAATCTCCATAATCCATGCTATTCCTGAATTCCCAATCGGCATGCGACAGATCAACGCTTCCCGGTAAAGGAAAATTTGGTATATTCGTATGGTCCATAGCGTCCTGGGCAAGCACCACAAAAGAATTCGGTGGAACGGGATATTCACGACCCGTCAGAGCTTCGCCGGGAAATTGGAAAATATAGGTGACGTCTATCAGAAATTCACCCATCCGGCAAACAACCATGCCGTCCAGGTAAATAGTATCCTCCGATGAATTGTACAGTTCAATGAATTGATCAAACCAATAATAGGAATTATTGGGTGGTCCCACGGTATAGATCTCATTTATTTTTAAGCCCGGTTCGGCGCCGGAGGCTATAACTTCAAGCGTATCAATAATAATGTTTCCGTCGCCGGGCGCTACGATACCGGCGCCTACCACATTAATTTCCACTAAAGAATCCGGGTTATCAAAAGAGGGAACCATTATAGTAGCTTTTGTATTGACTTTATATTCCGCATAGGGAACAGGTTCAAACTCTGCCAGGCCGGCGGAATCGGTCGTGTCTATGTAGCTTGAAATATTATAATCAAAGGTGCTAAGCAACACCGGGATATTTGGCAGATAATTGCCTTCAAACATGACATATAACTTTACAGCCAGCTCCCCATCAAACTGAGTCGGTTTACCCTTAAAACATCCCGGTAAAAAAAGAATCGGGATAAAAAGCAGGAACAGTAGTTTTTTTACCATTGGGTGCTTATCTCCAATCCATAATAGATTTCAGGATTGTACTCGTCGATCCGTCCGGTAAAAGGATTTACCCATTTACCGCGGTCATTCAGGACATTATTGATATATAACGATAATTCAGTTTTCTGGGATAAGGATTTTGTAAACCTGAAATTAAACAAAGTTCTCCCGCCCGTGGAATACAGGGCGCTGTCATACCAGTTAGTCATCCCCTGATAGAACAGTTTTTGTTCTTCCAGGTCGTCCACATCTTTTATTGTTGAATTGCCGTGATAAATCGTTTTGCGATGTTCCAGGGGCACATGTTGGAGATCAAATGTAACCCAGACCCCCAGGCGTTTGCTGATGTAATTCAGTTGATAATCGATGATAATTTTTTCCCCCCATTCATCTGAAGGCGGATACCATATTTCTTTCCAGGTGGTATCGAGTTGGGAATCATATGATAAACCGCTTCTCCCGCTATGAGAAAAGCGGTAGGTAACATTCATTTTATACTGTAAATTGTAAATACGTTTAGTGCGCAGGGTAAACTCCACACCGCTGGATTTATACCAGCCGCGGTTCTCGTTTATTGCGTAACTGGCTGAGGTTAAAGTATCGGGATTAATATCGTAGCCCCAGGGATAGCCCACGCCGGTAGGCCGGTCTTCGGATTCGGTGTGATACCCGGTCAGCGACAATCCTAAGATATCCCGGATTTTCCAGTCTATGGATGCTTCATATTTGTCGGTAGTGTAGGTCTGTAAATCGGGATTGTATTGCAGCTGTTCCTCTTCCACCACTACTGAATCTTTCAAATATTTATAATACGCCGGCGGTTTATAGATATAGCCAAGTGAAACCGCTTTGGCGCTTTTACCGGCTCCGATTCTGAAACGCAGATCATCGGTAATAAAGTATTGCAGATTGAAGCGGGGACAGAGGAAATCACCATGATCGGATTTTAAAAAGGCTTTGTCTCCAAACATATTGCCGAAATTAAACCCTGTCGGATTAAACACATCATAGCGAAGTCCCAGCATCAAGGTATATTTTTTACCAAGAAATTTGCCCTTTATCATATCTTCGGAATATAAACTCAGGCTTGTAATTTCCGGAAAATCATTGAACGAATAGGACCGCCGGGAAGAATATTGACCGTAATAAGCATAGACCGGATCGAGATATAATCCGTCCCCGGTATTTTTCTGATAATCGCCTTCAAAACCCAGGAGAACTTTATGGGTACTCTTACTACTCTGATACGTAGTCTTTTTCTGGAGTTTCCCGTTGACATTCCATTCCTTTCCGATTTCATTCATTATACCGACATAACCGGGAAGGGGGATAGAGTCGCCCTCGATCATAAGCTGCTCGGTAACCCATTTTGATTTGTAGGCTTTTTTACGGTTCAGATCAAAACTCAGAAACCCGGTAATTATATCATTTTCTTTCCGGGTATAATCAAGGTTTACACTTCCGGCAGCCTGGTAGCCGCGATTATAATCCTTTACTTTTTGAACATCGGTGGGTTCTTCGTCGTCAATCATCTTGGTATAGCTGCCCCGGATTTTCATGTCCATTTTTTCATTGAAGAAATATTTGGAAAGATTACCGCTGGCGTGCAGACGCTGGTATTCATCGCCCTCCTTACGTAAATCCCGCTCGCTGTAGGCATAGTTTAAATGATAATCGAAAACCGATTTTCTGATGGCAATGCCGTGACTGAAACTAGCTGTTTTAGTGTCCGGATTGATTTTTGCCTTGAATTTTGGAGCAACTTGCCCACTTTTGGTTTCAACTTTAATAATACCATTTGCAAAATTACTATATTCCACCGACGGAATTCCAGTAATCACTTCCACGGATTTAATATTATCCGCTGGAATATTCCGCAAGTCAATCCCCTCAGTGCCGGAGCTTCCATATACCTTAGTCGTCAGATTTGCTTCGTTGGACATTTGGTTGCCGTCAACTATAATGGTGCTTCCGAAAGACTCTAATAGTCCTTTGGTTCCAGTTATTGAGACGGATCTTATTCCAATATGGGTTGGTTCTGACAACCCCGGATTGTTAGATTTTTCGACACCGGGAACCAATGATAAAATATCGCCAAGGTTGGTAGCCTGCATGTGTTCAATTTCACCGGAATTGATTTTTCGGCTGGTAACAGCTTCTTCGGGAATAAGTTCCTTCTGTTCACTGCAGACCTCGATACCACCGAGCATAAAGCAATAATCGCTGTCGTCCTTTTTGGTTTTTCTGAGTAATTTTACAGTGACGGTATAGCTTTTGTCGGATTCGACCTTCAGATCAAAGAGCACATTTTTATAGAAACCGTCTTTGACCACCTCTATGTTATATTTCCCATCTTCAACATCAGGGAAGAAAAAATTACCCGTTGCTCCCGACACGACTGTCTTTGAAAATTCATCATCACCTGGTTTCAATAATATTACCAGCGCGTCCCGAATATTCGCTCTCTCCATATGGCACTGTACCTTACCGGAAATTGTTCCAGCGAAAATCTGACCGGCTAAGAGTATCAATACAGACACACCGAATATCACTTTTTTCATGTATTTGCCCCTACTATATGGAATAAACTAATCAATAGAACACGCATCATTAATTTATTTAAAATTCAGTTATTATCAATGGTAAATACACTATTTAAACATATCCAGGGATTTTTCAGCCAGATCCCCGGAAACGGAAATGATGTAATTATTCAAATCCAGGTATTTATGGGCGACCAGCTGAACATCTTCCTTTGTAATCGCCATAATGGCAGCACGCCGATTATCAAAATGATCCAGCGATTTTTTATCCTTTAGTTCATCAAAAATAATACCGGCGATGTCGTCGGCCGTGCGGGTTTGCAGGGTCAACAGGGAAATTTTCCGGGCTTTGGCTTTATTCAGTTCTTCATCGGTAATACCGTCTTTCCGAATTTTTTTAATCTCTGCAAAAATACCCTGAATCATTCTTACCACATTATCTTTGTCCAGTTCCGTGCGAATATTCCAATAACCGCCATGATCCCGAATCCAGAGTGTGCTTTTGATGCCGTAGCTGAGCCCCTGTTTATCACGCAGTTCGATTCCCATCCGGGAGGTCAGGGAACTGCCGCAGAGAATTTGCTCCAGTATTTTCAGCGCTTCATAGTCTTCGATGTCCGTGCTAATGCCGCCGTCAATCGGATTGAACGCCATGTCCAAACGACATTGTTTGTATTCCGGATTGTTGAATACATAGACATATTTTCCTTGAATTGGCTTAATTTTAGTAAAACCGGTATTCTCATCGCCTGAAGAATGCTTCCAGCTGCCATAGGTGGCATTTAATTCTTTCTGAATCCATTCTTTGGTAAAATCGCCGACAACCATCATTTTCAGGTGATCAGGACTGTAATATTTTTCATAAAAACGAATCAAATTGTCACGAGTTGTATTTTCGAATGTTTCCACAGTCCCGGTATAGGGCAAAGCGTACTGATGACCCTCGAACACCTGCTCAAACATGGTATAAAAGGCCTTTATCGTTTCGGTTTTTTTAAAATCTTTCGCATTGGAAATCAATCGCGGACGAACTTTGTCCATTTCTTCTTCGGGAAATGCCGGCTCTGCCAGAATCTCATAGGTTCCCTGAAGCATTTTATCTGCATCCTGGGTCAACGAATAACCAGTAAAAATGATCTTATTCCAGGACTGCCCAAAATCAAACTGATACGGTGTAAACGAACGCTCTTCTAAAAGTTCTTCATACGTGTGCCTGGTGGTCCCTCTCGGCAGCATTGAATTTGTAAAAATACGGATCCCGGGATTCGTGGCATCTTCCAGCAGACGACCGGTTTCGATAAATCCCATAATGCACACCGTTGGGAAATCGTGGTTCTCGATCATATACACCGGAACACCGTTATCGAGTTTAAATGAATCAAGCAGGCTGGCAATCGGATTCGGCGCCAGGATTTCGGCCAGGCGGGGCTTGTACAGTTCCCGCACATCCTCTTTCCCGCCAAACAGTCGGGAAAACAGTCCGGCTTTAGAAGCAACGTCGTTTTCAAGATCTATTTCCGGTTCGGCAATATCATCGCTTTCTTGATTTGCATCTTCGATTTCTTCGTCCGGTTTTGCTTCAAAACTACTGTCCGAGACTTTCGCACTTGAATCCGGCAGGGAATAACAAATTACCATTTTGTCTTCATCAAAGTATTGGTTGGACACCCGCATGATATCGTCTTTGGTAACCGCGGTGACCATATCATCCCACTGATTAATGTGTCGCCAACTGACATAATTATCATAGGTTGCAAGGCGGTCACCCACATCGCTGATATACTGGTCGCCGGTCATCTCGCTGAAAGCCAGTTTATTTTTGATCTTCTGCAAGTCATAATCGGCAACCGGATGGTTTTTTAGGCTGTCAATCTCATCCCAGATAATGGCTTCCACCTCTTCCAGAGAGGCTTCCGGAAGGAGGCTGGCATAAATTGAAAAGGGTCGTGGATCTTTGCTGAAACCAAGTCCGCCACCGGTGCTTTTACACAGTTTCCCCTCTCGCACCAGGCGTTTATTCAGTCGGGATGTGGCACTGCGTGAGGCTAGTATATTACCCATAACATAGAGTGCGGCACCATCTTCCTGAAAGCGGGTCGGCGCGGCAAAATACATGGATATACTCTCGTTTAGAATGTCGGGATGCTTGAATTCCAGAATTTTCTTTCCCTCCTGCTCCACATCAAAAAATCGCGGATTTTCCAGTTCCGGTCCTTTGGGTGCTTTCCCAAAATATTCCTTGACCGTCTTCAATATCTCATCGGTATCAAAATCACCGGTCAATACCAGCGTGGCATTGTTAGGTGTATAATACTTTTTATAATGCGCGTACGCCTGATCACGGGCAATACTCTCAATATCCTCCATCCAGCCAATCACCGGATTACGATAGGGATGACATTTATATAAAAGCGTATTCAATTCCTCCCGCTTTTTGCCGTCAGCCCGGTTTTCGGTCCGCTGCTTGCGTTCTTCCATAATGACCTTGATTTCCGATTCAAACTCAGCAGGGTTGAAATCACATTTATACATTCGCTGGGATTCAATGTCAAAAGCCAGTTCAATTTTATTTTTTGGCAATAGCTCATAATAGACCGTTATATCATTGGATGTAAAGGCATTAAACACACCACCATTCGCTGAAATCAATTCAGCAATAGTACCTTTCGGGAATCGCTTGGTGCCTTTGAACATCATATGTTCAACGATATGGGAAATCCCGGTTTGATTATGGGGTTCATATTTCGAGCCGACATTATAAGTCAAACGCGAATAAATAATTGGCGCCGTATGCATTTCATAGGTAATCACCCGCAATCCATTATCAAGAATATGTTCATTTACTTTCAAATCATCAATTCCAAACAGCGGCAGAGATAGCAGTCCCGTCAGTAAAATCCAGGTTCGTACAAAATTTCTAATGTTCATCCAATGTGATTCCTAAATTAATAAATTATTTGCTCCGGTGTTCATGTAACTATTGTTTTCAATCATTATGCCAAACCGTCGGGAATACTCCATCAGGACGAGAATCCAGTAAAAGCGACAACATGTGTTACGTTGTCACCCGACAATTTTGTCGATCCCGGCGACTATATTGTCGTTTTTTTTATTGTTACTCAAAAAATTTTAAATGAATTCTACCCCATTAATACTCTTGGATATTGGAGGAGTATGCCAATATGAACAATGGTGTGGCATTGCTTTTGCCTTGGTTTCATTGACAATTAAAAATCGTTAATTATAAGTCATTGCAATATCTATTGAAAACAGAAAAAACAAAAAAACGAAACAGAGAGTGAAAATGGAAAATGTTATTGAATGCATCAACCTGACCCACTATTACGGTAAGAAACTGATCTATAAAGATCTTAATTTTACCGTTGAAAAAGGGAAAATATTTGGTATTCTCGGGAAAAACGGGACGGGTAAAACCACGACCATCAACATCCTGATGGGATTTCTCCGGCCAACCGGCGGAAAATGTTATGTGCTGGGTGAAGAATCCCACAACCTTAACCCGCAAACCCGCGTAAAAATCGGGCTCTTGCATGAAGGTCACGTTTGCTACGAATTTATGACCGTAGCACAGATTGAAAAGTTCTACAGCCGGTTTTTTCCCAACTGGAGAAAAGATTTATACTTTGGTCTGATCGATCTTCTTGGCGTCACTTACGATCACAAAATTTCCAATATGTCCTGTGGGCAGCGTTCACAGGTCGCACTTGGTTTGATTATGGCTCAGGACCCGGAGCTGATGATTCTCGATGATTATTCCATGGGTCTGGATGCCGGATACCGGATGCTGTTTATCGACTACCTGATTGATTATGTGCGTGAAAATAATAAAACCGTTTTCATGACCTCTCACATCATCCAGGACCTTGAGCAAATTATTGATGATACCATTATTATGGGACGTCAAAAAATCCTGTTGCAAATGCCGATTAAAGAATTTTTAGGTTCTTTTCATCAGTATCACTTCAATGTAAACGGACGACTGCCCGATCTGGATTACGATGATACCGTTGCCAATTGGGAAAGTCTAAAAAATCATTACACCGTTTATTCCTTCAAAGCGGAAGGTGATGTAAAAACGTATCTGGAAAATAAAGGCGTCTCGATTAAGGATTTTCACGAAACATCCATGAACCTCGAACACGCTTTCATCGGCCTGACCGGGAAGTATTAAGAAAGGTTGAACTATGTACAAAGCAATTTTATATAAAGAATGGCTGAAAATCCGCTGGGCTGTCCTGGGATATATAATTGTCCTGCTTGGATTTTTAACATATATCGGTTTGGAAGTCCGTTACTGGTTTGGAATGAATGATCCCATTTCAATCTGGCTCATGGTTATTCAAAAAAAAATTCTCTATTATTCGGCGATAAAATTTTTACCAGTCTTCGCGGGTATTGTTCTGGCCGTTGTTCAGTTTGTTCCTGAAGTAGTTAAAAAACGGTATCGTTTGACTTTTCACCTGCCCATCAGCGAAACCCGATCGTTGCTTTTTATGACAGGTATCTGTACAGGTATTTTACTGCTTTTTTCAGTGATTTATATACTGGGGCTGACTATCATCGGCGGGTCATTTTTCCCGCGAGAAATCACCTCCAGCTCACTGCTAACCGTCGCCCCCTGGTTACTGGCCGGCCTGGTCGGTTATCTGGGTACTGCCGCGATTGTGATTGAATCTTCCTGGATTTATCGCCTCGCTTACGCCTTGATGTTCACACCGTTTATCATGAAACTTTTTGCCGAATCAGGATACAATGAATTTCAATTTTCTTTCGGCAGTTACCTGCTGGTTTCACTATTCTACACAATAATCGTCCTGTTCCCAGGATATCGTTTACGGAAAGGGAGCAAATAATGATTGCCAAAATATCGCGCTACGCTATTCTTCTTATCATCGTCGCTTCTTTGTCGATTATCCTGCCGGAGTTATATTGGATGCTTTTCAATAAACCCATCTATAAACCCACAGTCTACTATAGCACCGTGCTGGATGATTTTATTTATACGCAGTACACCGATAAAAATAATAAAATTTACAGCGATCTAAAGGACAACACCTACGACCGGAAAACTTTTGAAACCATGGTCCCCTTCTCATTCTATTACGATCTTGAAAAATGGGGGATTTTACCTGAGAGTGTTAAAGGGCTTCAGATCACACCGAAATTTATCCGGTATAATAGCCAGGTTCTACGCATTACGCCACGGGACCTAAACACGCCACTGATTTCATTGAATCCATTAATTGAATCCCAATCCGATTTCGCCCGTCTTGAAATGCCCGGTGAATTGTTTCGCATCGACCAGAAGATTGAATTTATCACGGCTTTAGACAACTCGGTCAATGATTCTATGTCCGAAATCTATAATCAGGCGCTAATCGATCAGGGCTTTTGTTTCCCGGTCAAAATCATAGCCGGAAACCCTACCACCCGCAAATCCTTTGATGAAGGCTACTTTATTGTTGATGCACAAAACAGTGTTTTCCACTTGAAAAAGGTCAAAGGTCAACCTCGTTGTATTAAAACGGATATTCCAAGCAACCTGAATATCCGCACCCTAATCATCAGAGAACATTCCCGGAAGGAGTTTTACGGTCTTATCGTCACCTGGACCGACGAAGTTTATATGATTACCTATGATAATTATAGCATCCTGAAGCTACCCACCGAAGGCTATCACGCTGATGATATGGCCCTCCTGTTGAGCATAAACCCGCTCCACAAGCTCATCAGTTACTCCGACAGCCGGGAGATGAAATGTGTTCTCCTTGATAATGATTATAAAGTCGTCAACCGGTATCATAGCTCATGGACTCCAAAAGAGGAGTGGATATCAAGCAAGGTGGCCGCTATCCTGTTTCCGTTCGATATCGAAACCCAGAGTAGAAATTCCGATTATAAATATCTAAAAGTCAATTTTAACGGAATCACCAGCCTGATCGGTATCCTAATTGCTCTGCTTGCGACTTTCTTCTGTAAGCGTTTTGTTTATCGGGATGAATTGACAAATAACTGGTTTGATTTTGTTATTGTGGCCGTCTCCGGTATATTCGGCGCTATTGCAGTGTTGTTTATCCGCCCGGAACCCTGGGATTAAAATTAGCAACAAACGTCTCCTTTCGCGACGGTACCGGACAGCATGCTTCTCCTCGCTGTCCGGTTCTGCTTTTATGGAGATTTAACTTCATAATTTTTTATATCACACCTATATTTAACAACAAGAGTAAATGAAGGTATCGTTGAAAGCACATTTAGCACGTTATAAAAAGACCATTACTACCAAAACCCTGGTCTCGGTGTTTGTAATCCTGTTCCTGATCCTCAGTGCTTCAGCGCTCATTGATTACTTCTCGCGCCGGAGAGCGGTCATTGAGAATATGACGCATTTTACACAGTTGCTGGCAAATACAATCCAAAAATCTACTGCAAATTCCATATACATTTATAATTTGATGGAGCACTATATTGAAAGCCGGCTTATTTCCAATCTGAAACTGCTAAATAATCTTGAGCTAATCAGAAATTTTGATAATGAATATCTAAAACGTTTTGCCGCGGAAACCTTTATTTTCCATATTAATGTCTATAATCAGAGGGGCGAACGAGAATATTCCAGCCACAGTGAACGTCAATGTATTAATATTGAAAAATTGATCGAACCAATCCTCCAGGGTAAAGAAAGCGAATTAACACTGGGAATTCAGTCTATGCAAAACCAGGATGAAAAAATCCACGTTATTGCATTATCACGGATAAAAGGCGGTGCAATCGTTGGATCGATTACCGTCCGAAAATTATTTTCAATCCAGAAGTATATTGGTATTGAAAAATATTTAAACTCAATCGCATCGGATTCTTCAATAATCTATATTGCCATCCAGGATTCTAATAGTATCACTTCCGGAACACAAAATCTGGATTCACTCTCAAGGTTTTCTTCTGATGAACTACTCAGAGATGTATATAGAGATAATCAATTCCATTGGAGAATTTCAAAATTCAAAAATATTAAAATTTTTGAAGCGTTACTCCCACTGTATGTTACTAATAAATCATACGGTATTATCCGCATTGGTCTGGACTACTCTCCGGTACAAAAAATGCAAAGAGATGTTCTGCAACATGTGTTGATCCGGTTAATAGTACTTTTGATCATTAGTTTCATCTTATTTTCCTATTCCATATCCATTCAAAATATCCAGCTGCTGGAAAAAGAGAAACAGAAAATTACCAACGAGGTATACATACTTCAACACGATTTACGGCAAAAAGAAAAAATGAGCGCCGTTGGCGAACTGGCAGCCGGCATCGCCCACGAAATCCGCAACCCCCTCGGTGCCATCTCCATGACCGTTCAGCGGCTGGCCCGGGAATTCAAACCGATAGACGGTGAAGCGAAGCAGAAACGTCTGTTTGATATCATCCGTAAAGAAATTGATCACATCAGCGCATCAATCAAAAACCTGCTGCAATTTTCAAAACCGGCGCCATTGCAGATGTCCCCGAACCGGCTCGATAAAATCATTGATAAAATCGTTGATCTCTACTGTAGTAAAGCCACAGATGCCGGAATTACACTGATCTGGCTGAACCATACCGAAGTCAGAGCGATCATTGACCCGGTAAAAATTGAAGAATGCCTGGTAAATATATTGGAAAATGCGATCACCGCTACTCCACCCAGGGGAAAAATTGAAATCGGTTTAAAGACGACAAACCGGGAAATAGCCATCTCGGTAAAAGATACCGGAAGCGGAATTTCACAGGAAAACCTTTCAAAGATTTATAATTTATACTTCACCACAAAATCTGACGGAACCGGGCTGGGGCTGGCACATGCGCATCAGATCGTTTCTGAACATGGCGGCAAGATCCGGGTTGACAGCCATGAAAATCAGGGAACAATTTTCACAATAATTTTACCCAACAACAATGCAAACTAACAAAATCACTCTATCCGTATTATTAATTGACGACGACGCCTCACACCGGGAGGTGCTTAGCGGATTTCTGGAAAAACTCGGCTGTCAGGTCGACAGTCATGAATCCGGTGAAAAAGGAATTGCGGCCTTAAAAAACCGCTATGTCGATATCGTCATTACCGATTTTCGCATGCCCGGCATGAACGGTCTCGAAGTATTAAAACAGGTCAAAGACATAAGTTCCGAAATTCAGGTCATCATCCTGACCGCTTATGGAACCATCGAAGATTCAGTTGAAGCCATGAAGCATGGCGCCTGGGACTATCTTTCCAAGCCGGTTAATCTTGACGAGCTGGAACTGAAGCTGAAAAAAGTCGCCGAGCACAATACCCTGAAAAAGGAAAATGAAATCCTGCATTTTCAACAGCCCCGGGGAAATATCGTTTCCGACATTGTGTACAAAAGCAAACATATGGACAAAGTACTCAATCTGGTCGCCAGAGTAAGTAGCAGCCAGTCGGCGATTCTAATTCTGGGCGAAAGCGGGACCGGAAAAGAGATGGTCGCTAAAGCCATTCACCAGACATCCCCCCGCAAAAACAAGCCTTTCGTGGTGACGAACTGCGCGGCCATCCCGGAAACCCTGTTTGAAAGCGAACTCTTTGGGCGGGAAAAAGGGGCCTATACCGGCGCTCATGAGAGCTTTAAGGGACGCTTTGAAATTGCCGCTGGCGGAACCCTGTTTCTCGACGAGGTTGCCGATATTCCTTACAACATACAGGTCAAGTTATTGCGGTTCATCCAGGAAAAAGAATTTCAGCGCTTGGGCTCGACGCAGGTTATAAAATCCGATGTCCGGATTATTTCCGCCACCAATATGGATATCGAACAAATGGTCAAAGAGAATAAATTCCGCTCCGACCTGTTTTTCAGATTAAATGTCATTCCTATCGAAGTCCCGCCGTTACGAAAACGCCGTGAAGATATTCCGCTCCTCGTGAATCACTTTATCCACAAGCATTCCCAGCTGAATAAAAGCCGGGCCAGAGAAATCTCCTCTGAAGGGCTGGATCTGTTGATGCGTTACGATTATCCGGGCAATGTCCGGGAGCTGGAAAACATTATTGAAAGAGCAGTGATTTTAGCGCGTGGTTCAATAATTACCCGTGAAGATCTGCCCCTTGACACCAGCATGAGTATCGGCGCATCCCTTTTAAAAAGTCTGCCGGACCAGGTAGAGGAACTGGAAAAATCATTGATCCGGAAAGCGCTTCAGCAATCCAGCGGAATTCAGGCCAAAGCTGCCGATCTGTTGGGCATCACCGACAGAATGCTGCGATATAAGCTGATGAAATATAATATTCAGAAATGAGATTTGAGTATTGAGATATCAGAGTCAAGAGTCAAGAATCAAGACATATCAAATTTCAAATTTCAAATTTCTTTTAATATAGTCTGTCGCTGTGCTTATTGGACCAGTTTATCCTTAAGAAAATTTAAAACCGTGTCTTTGGAAATACGGATCTGCCCCAGGGTATCCCGGTCACGTACGGTTACCGTTCCATCTTCAATGGTTTGTGAATCTACCGTAATGCAGAAAGGCGTTCCGGCTTCATCCTGACGACGATAGCGACGCCCGATTGAACCGCCCTGGTCATAAAACGTATTCATATGCTTTTTGGTAGCATGGTAAATAGCCATGGCAATGTCAGGCATGTTGTCACGATTGACAAGCGGCAAGATGGCGGCTTTAATCGGAGCCAGCTTCGGATCCAGATGCAATACAATCCGGGTGTCTTTTTCCAGCTCCTCTTCCTCATAGGCGTCCACCAGGCAGGTCAGCAGAGTCCGGTCGACGCCGGCGGATGTTTCGATGATATACGGGATAAACCGTTCCCGGTTCACATCGTCAAAATAGCTTAGGTCTTTGCCGGAGTATTCCTGGTGCCGGGACAGATCAAAATCCGTACGATTATGAACACCTTCCAGCTCTTTCCAACCAATGGGAAATTCATATTCAATATCAAACGCTGCCTTGGCGTAGTGGGCCAGTTCATCCGGACCGTGCTGGTGAAAACGCAACTTTTCTTTGCGGATACCCATCCGGTTATAAAAGTCGATTCGTTTTTGCTTCCATTCCTCAAAATAGTTGTCGTCGTCACCGGGTTTCACAAAAAACTGCATTTCCATCTGCTCAAATTCCCGGGTCCGGAAAATAAAATTCCCCGGTGTGATCTCGTTCCGGAAGGCTTTCCCGATCTGGGCAATCCCAAAGGGAATTTTCAGGCGGGAGGAATCCATGACGTTTTTATAATTCACATAAATTCCCTGGGCGGTTTCCGGTCGCAGATAGATCACCGAGGCATTCTCTTCCACAGCGCCCATATGGGTCTTGAACATCAGGTTAAACTGTCGGGGTTCGGTCAGCGATCCTTTGGTTCCGCAGGCCGGACATTGTTTGATTGCCAGTTTCTCAGGTGAAATTTCATCCTCACGAAAGCGGTTTTTACACTGTTTGCAATCAACCAGCGGATCATGAAAGCCTTCAACATGTCCGGAGGCTTCCCAAACCCTGGGGTGCATCAGAATGGCGGCGTCCAGACCGACGATATTGTCGTGTTCGTAGACCATCGCCTGCCACCAGACCTCTTTGATATTCTTTTTCAGTTCCACACCCAGCGGGCCGTAATCATAACAGGCGTTCAGTTTGCCGTAAATTTCACTGGATTGAAAGATATACCCGCGCCGTTTGCACAGGGAAACGATTTTATCCATTGTTACAGTTGCCATAAATTCCTCCGCATACAGTATATCATAGTTTATTTATTGTAAGTGTTTATTCGCTGTCTTCGAATTCGGTCTTGCATTTTGGGCAGAAAATCACCGTACCCTTACCACGGGTTTCTTTCCGCTCCAAAATACCATAGCCGCAATGTCCACAGGTTTTCGCAAGCGGTTCGTTCCAGGTGGCGAACTTACAGTTGGGATATTTACTGCAACCGTAGAATGTTTTACCCCGACCCGTTTTTCTCTCGACCAGTTTACCGTCACAGTCAGATTCCGGACAGTTAATGTTCAATGTAAGCGGCTCGGTGGTTTTGCATTTGGGATAATTGGAACAGGCCCAGAATTTTCCAAAGCGCCCCAGTTTAACAACCATCTGCCCTCCGCAGTTCGGGCAATTTTTATCGGGCAGATCTTCAACCGTATGATCATCCCCCAGCGGGCGCGTATTTCGGCATTCCGGAAATCCGGAACAGGCCATGAATTTTCCGTTCCGGCTCCATTTGATCACCATAGCTTTGCCGCAGAGATTACATCTTTCTTCGGTAAGTTCCTGAAGATTTTCTCTAATCTGCTTTGTCTTAGCGTCCAGTTTGCCCAGGGATTTTTCAAAAGGATTATAAAACTCACGGATAACATCCAGCCAGTCTTTCTTGTTCCCTTCAATATTGTCCAGTTCCTCTTCCATCAGGGCCGTGAACTTGACATTAAAAATCTCCGGCATATTGTCAGTCAGCAGTGAATTAACCGTACGTCCCAATTCGGTCGGTTGCAGTGAACCTTTAACTCGCTCCACATATTTGCGGGTCAATATCGTGGATAATATGGAGGCATAGGTGCTCGGTCTGCCGATTCCGAGATTGTCCAGTTCTTTTATTAATGTGCCTTCATTGAAGCGAACCGACGGTTCGGTAAATTTTTGTTCCGGATTGAGTTTTAATAGTTGCAGGTTTTCACCCTGAACGATTTCCAGCGGTAAACGGGGAGATTCGTTTTCACGCGGCTCTTCGCGCCAGGCTCGCAGGTAGCCATCAAACAGTAATTCGATACTGCTTGCCCGGAACAGATAATTATTGGCGGCCACATCGACATTGCGCTGTTTATACCGGGCGGACGTCATTTGACAGGCTGCAAATCGGTTCCAGATAAAGCGGTAAACCTTTTTCTGGTCCGGCGACAAATACTGATCGATAGCCTCCGGCGCAAGATCAAAGCGGGTCGGCCGGATACCTTCGTGAGCATCCTGGACATTCTTTTTCTTGGTTTTAAAAAATCGTGGATTGGCTGGTAAATAGTCAACCCCATATTGCTGTCCGATAAATTCGCGGATACCGGTAATCGCTTCCTTGGAAATCCTAACCGAATCGGTACGCATGTAGGTGATCAATCCCACCAGTTCACCACCAATATCTATGCCCTCATACAGCTGCTGGGCAATCCGCATGGTTTTGGCCGGCGGAAACCGAAAACGCTTGGTTGCATCCTGTTGTAACGTGCTCGTAATAAATGGCGGCGATGGGGATTTGGATACCTCTTTTTCTTCAATCAATTGGATGGAAAAACGAGCGCTTTTCAGTGCTTCCAGATGTTTTTCAACCTCATCCCGATTCGAAATCGCCGGTTTTTTATTATCAATTTTAATGCACTTTGCGGTAAACTTTTCCCGGTGTTCAGTTTCAAAATCAGCGCTAAGGTCCCAGTACTCACGAGGAATAAAGGCGACAATTTCCGCCTCCCGTTCGCAGATAATGCGCAGTGCAACCGATTGCACCCGGCCGGCGCTGAGTCCCCGGTACAGGGTTTTCCACAGAAAAGGGCTGACCTGGTAACCAACCAGGCGATCCACGATCCGGCGGGCCTGTTGTGCGTTGACGAGGCTGATATCAATTTTCCGTGGGTGTTTAATCCCGTATTGAATCCCGCTGTAGGTAATTTCATTGAACAGAACCCGTAAGATTTGGCTGTCCGGAACTTTCAGCGAATTGGCAATATGCCAGGCAATCGCTTCCCCCTCACGGTCAGGGTCGGGAGCCAGATATACCGTCTCAGCGGATTGAGCTGCTGTTTTGAGCTGCTGGATAATTTTAGTTTTACCAGTTATGGTCACATATTTCGGCTTAAAATCTTTTTGAATATCGATCCCAAGTTCCTTTTCCGGCAAGTCTTTGATGTGACCTACCGAAGCAAGCACCTGAAAATCTTTTCCCAGATATTTCTTGATTGTCCGGGCTTTTGATGGAGATTCTACAATTAATAAATATTTTGTCATACTTCCTTCCTCTCGGCGGGGAGAATTTACAAAGGTTATCCAGAAATCCAATGATTTTTACAGGATTAACAAATTTTATGCAGCTTGCCATTCTTGGCAAAGCGTTCCTCTTTCAGGGATAGCCGGGTCGGGGAGAGAACCGGCCTGTTTTTGATCAAACCCTGCGCAAGGGAGAAACTTTCGCCGGGTTTTCAGATACAAATAAGGCTTGACAGGAGCCCCACTGATGGATACATTTAAGCGAAATGGCAAAAATCCTGAAAAATGCGGCTCAAAAAGCGGGGATACGCAAAAACGTTACGCCACATACGCTAAGACACAGCTTTGCCACACATTTACTTGAACAAGGCACTGATTTAAGGTATATTCAAGAGTTGTTGGGACATAACAGTTCAAAAACAACGGAGATTTATACTCATGTGTCAAAAAAGGCAATTGGTAACATTAAGAATCCAGCAGATGATTTTTTTAACTAAGAGATTTGTAAATGGTAAAAGAAATATGTCAACAATTGTTGTTATCCCCCAATTTGGCGGTATAAGAACAATGGATATACACAAACGTTATAAACAATACCAATTTTTAGTTGGAAATTGAGTAGATTAATTTGTAATTTTGAGAAAAATTAACAACGAGATAATTAAAATATGCAAGACCTTTTAACCATAAAAGAAGCCAGTAACTGGGCGACCAATTATCTTGACAAAAATGTTACAACTTCTAACATTTCATATTTAATTCAGTACGGACGAATTAAAAAGATAGCAGACAATGGCAGTACTCTTGTGGACAAAAAAGACCTCATAAACTACTATGAACAATCCTACAATGGCAGACGAGAAATAGAGTGGAAAACTCAACTCGGAAACGACTTAAATTGGGTACTCTCATTTGACCATTTAAAAGAAGCCGACACGACGAAGCACGTTCACCGGCTTCATCCATATAAGGGAAAATTCATTCCACAGCTCGTTGAATACTTCATTGACGACCACAAAGACAATTTTAAAAAACAAGCGTACTTCAAAAAAGGTGATATTATTCTTGATCCATTTTGCGGTAGTGGCACTACACTAATTCAAAGCAACGAACTTGGAATCAATGCCATCGGAATAGACATTTCCGCTTTTAATAGTCTAATCAGCAATGTAAAAGTTCATAAGCACGACCTTGTTGACATTCAACGAGAATTAAATAGAATAACGATTGCGTTAAAGCAATTTCTTGCTGAAAGAAAAACAACAGAATTTGAGAACTTTCTCCTTGACAGGCTAAACGAGTTTAATAATAAGTATTTTCCTGTCCCTAACTATAAATACAAAGTCAAAAGGGGTGAAATTAATCAGGACAAATACGGGCAAGAGAAAGAGCAGGAGTTTCTCCCAACGTATTGGAAACTGATTGACGAATACAAAATCAATCTCCAGCAAGAAAAGACAGACACATTTTTAGACAAGTGGTATATTCCACCAATCAGAGACGAAATAGAGTTCGTATTCAGCGAAGTCAAAAAAATCCAAAATATAAACACCAAGAAAGTCATCAGCGTCATTCTCAGCAGGACAATTCGTTCCTGCCGTGCAACAACTCACGCTGATTTGGCGACACTCAAAGCCACAATTACTGCGACATATTATTGTGCCAAGCACGGCAAGGTCTGCAAACCATTATTTTCAATTCTGAAATGGTGGGAATCATATTCCAAAGATACTGTAAAGCGACTTCACTATTTTGGTAAATTAAGAACCAGTACACATCAACAGTGCCTTACGGGAGACAGCAGGACGATTGATATTTTCAAAGAGTTGGAAAAAAGAAATCCGACATTTGCTAAATTAGCCAGAAAGCAAAAAATCAAAGGCATCTTTTCAAGTCCGCCATACGTTGGACTTATTGACTATCACGAGCAACACGCCTACGCTTACGACCTGTTTGGCTTTGAAAGAAACGATGAATTAGAAATCGGCCCGCTATACAAAGGAAAAGGCAAAGAAGCAAGAGAATATTACGCACAAGGAATCTCTGATGTGCTGAATAATTGCAAGAAATTTCTGGTAAAAAAATATGACATTTTCCTTGTGGCAAACGACAGGAACAACCTTTATCCCACGATTGCTGAAAAGGCAGGAATGCAAATCGTCAATCAATATAAAAGACCAGTATTAAACCGTACTGAGAAAGACAAAGGGGCTTACTCGGAAATTATTTTTCATCTAAAATCCAAATAGTAAATGGCACTATCAACTGAACAAAAAACTTACATCAAGGATATAATCAAAACTTGTATTAAAAACAAGTTCCGAAAATACAAGCCAGAATCCAGTAATATGCCATTTCACTACCGCTTGCTTGGGAAAGACAGGATGGCATTGTATTCTTTTATTCATTCGTTAAACACATCTTTCGGCACTTCCATTTTTGAACCGGTAGCCGTTGCATTAGCAAAAAACCGCTTTAAAAAAGCCGAAGCCCAATACGTTCTCGGTACCGTCATAAGTCAAGATACACAAAATGCCATTCAACAAATAATGAATGCCCTCACAACTGGTTCTGACCCAGACAAAAAAATGGAAACCATAGCAATCAGGAAGGTTTGCCAGCAAGGTAAAATGAATCAATTACGGACTGTTAAAGTTGACCTGTTTGTTGAAAACAAAAGCGGTGAAAAGTTTTTGTTTGATTTAAAAACAGCAAAGCCAAATATCAGTAATTTTAAAGACTTTAAAAGGACATTATTGGAATGGATAGGTATAGAATTGGCAAATGACCCAAAATCAAATGTCAATAGTTTGATAGCTATTCCTTACAACCCATACGAACCCAAACCCTACGAACGCTGGACACTAAAAGGCATGCTTGACCTTGAAAGTGAACTAAAAGTTGCTGATGAGTTTTGGGAATTCTTGGGAGGTAAGGGCGCATACGAAGAACTTCTTGGATGCTTCGAACAGGCAGGAATTGAGCTTCGACCAGAAATTGACAAGTATTTTTCTAAGTTCAGAGGTGTATAAAAAAATTGGCACAGTTTATAACAAACGCTGAAAACAAGCGGGAGTTAATAAAGTATTCAAAAGTTTGTTAATATTTATTACTTTTGTAGTCGGTGGACAATGATGTACTATCAAACCCCCGCCTATTTTTAGCGTTAGACGTTATTTCCTTAAAGCCGCTTTCGTGAACCGGTATTCCGGGATATCCACATTAAAATCGATGGAATCGATGATATATTCCGTACCGCCGCCGCGGGACAGCATATCCTTGAAAGACATGCGCTTCGGGAACCAGCGGCCATCCTGGTAAAACACTTCATGGATCTCAGTCATTTTGAGCATTCTTCCGCTTTTGGCAAAACGCTCCTCTTTCAGCGGCAGCCAGCGTTCGGCATCCACCCAGATTTTACGGGAATAGTAGGAAACTTCTTTGTTGTTCGCCGTTAGTTCCAGTACCCAGCACTCGCGCTCGTTATATATTTCCTTGCCTAAAACATTCGCATCATAATTATCGCGAAGCTCATCACTTTCCATCATGTCTTCATAGGACATATCTGAGCCCATTACCGATTGCCGCAGCAAATGACCGGAAATGGTAATAATCCGGTCGGTGGGCTCCGGCGTATAAATCCAAAGACTCTTTTCCAGTTTGAGCATTTTCTTACCCTTTTCACGGGCCGGCGCCAGATATTCCACAAAGGCTTTTTCACTGCCCATGGACCAGGCTTTGGATTGGATGGTGCGGTCACCGGTGCGGCCATGGACAATCATTGTGGAGGTGCTGATGGCTTGCTCAAACACCTGGTTCTGATCGATACGCTTCAGGATTTCTTCACCGGTAGGCGTCTGTGCATTAACTGAAATCAATAATCCAAAAATGACTATAAAAAGAAGTATATTTCTCATGTTTCCAATTCCTTAAATAATGATGCTGTCTGGCGTCTGTAAATGCCGATTCCGGCCAAAGCAGTTCCAAGCACTGTAGAGAACAGGCCCGGGAAAAAACCGATGTAGTAGGTTTCATTTGTGATCGAGGCCCGGAAAACCGTTGGAATCATCATATTGACATTTTTCATTAAAGCGCCGATATCCAGCCCTTTTACCTGCATCCAGTAGGCCGATCCAAGGCCAAGTCCTGTACCGATAGCAGATCCAATCAATCCGATCACAATCGATTCATAGATCATAGAACGGTAAATATGACCTTTATGCTCACCGATTGCCAGGCGGACGCCCACTTCACCAAAACGTCGCAGTCCTCCCAGCAGACCGGCATTCCACAATACAATTGACATGACGATCACAAAAATAGTGATAATTATACCCGAGGCATTGGATGCCAGATCCAGGTAGTCACTCAGACCACTTAACTCCTTCAGTGTACCCATAACCGGAGCGAATTCATCAGCAGTATTGTCATATCGGCTGTTAAATTGCCCGACGATTTCCTGGCAAACCAGGTCATCATATACGCGATTGGGAAGGTAACCTAGAATTCCACCAGCGGCATCATTCATGTCCAGTGCAAACTGAATATCGCTCACATCAGCTATCATGGCACCGCGGTCCATCATTTGGATGCCAAATCGAATCGTGCCTACCACAGTAAAATTTTGCATAATCATACTGCCATACATACTGGAAGTTAGCAGAGTAGCGTTAGCTCCCAGCGTTACACCCAGGTTCCTTGCCAATTCATCACTGATCAGAATCTCGCCCGGTTGCTCGGGCATCCGTCCGGACACAATTGATTTGGCGATATTGAGGGTATGGATTTCGGTACTTCCGGGGGATAGTAAATCAACCGCCATTCCCGCAACCGAACTCTGGGCTTTGGTTTCTCCATTCTCGTCCGGAATATCCAATAGTCCACCGAATTGGATGCGCTTGACCCAGGTCATATCAGGATATTCCGCATTGAGCCCCCGCATGATTTCATTAACGCCGGTCAGGGCCAGATCATTGGGGACCTGGTCAGCGTTTTCAGCATAGGCCCGGCTCATCACTTTCACATGACCGGAGGCAAAACGCGCATTGGTATCTACCATATCAGTCAGAACACCACTCATATAGGCCTGCATGAAAACCGTTATCCAGACACCAAGGCTGACAATTATAATTGGGAACAGGCTGCGATGGTGGTCACGCAGCAGACCATTAATAATAAACTTGATCATTGTATTTTCCCCTTTATCGCATCGGTTGGATTCATTTTTGAGATGCGCCGTGCCGGAATATAGCTAACGAAAGTCGTTGTGGCTAAAACCAATAAGGTAGTCCCCAACACCAACCCCAAAGTATAAGCCGGATAGATCGTTTCGGCAATGGTCATTCCGAAATCATCGGTGCCGGCCGGCATCGACCAACCTACCTTTGCCTGGAGACCTAACAGGGGAATTCCATAAATCGCCGCCAGAATTGCTGCCAGAATCGAATGCATGGCGCCTTCCACCGTGAACAGCATAACTACCTGCCGCTGGGTCATGCCCAGAGCGATATGAGTGCCGATCTCTTTCTGACGGCGGAAAATCGATAGCACCTGGGTATCAAAAATCGCCAGCATCGCCAGCGACATCAGAATGACAAAGAAAACCGCACCGCCAATGGATTTCATTTCGATCATTTCCCGAATTTCAGTCAGTAGAAAATAGTGATCTTTAAATTCCCAACCTGAGATTGAACCAATAAAACCAGCTTCCTGGGAACTGGTCAGTATCGTCGCTTCGTTGGGCATTTGTACCATTTCCCGATGCTTCTCCAGCGGTATCCATACAACCCCAAGATCCACTGGCGGAACATTTGTTTTAAATATATGAACAATCTTGACTTCATTGGCATCAAATGTACCATTGACATCCCGCCAGCGTATCGTCACATAATCACCGACTGCCAGCTTATTATTTTTTGCCGTACGCTCACCGATTATAGCCGGTGTTGCCCCGCTTTCATCGGCCAGATATTTCGTCGGTAATTCAAGAATATTCTGGTTCGGGTCGATACCCTGCAATGCAATCGTCTGAATACGGCCTTCGGGGTACATTGTGGCCTGGCTAATCAATATGGCCGTCAACTGGCCTTGTTCAATGGCTTGATTTATCGCATCAGACAAAGGAGCATGACTATCCTCAATCGAAAAAGGATCGAAGGGATCGTAGTTTCCCTGCCAATACTGACCACCGCCGATTTGCCAATCAATTGTATCGTGGCGGGCCTGTAAATCCCAGCCGTTCAGTATGCCTTTGTTCCATATTATCACCACGAAGGACAGGGACAGCACGATCACGTTCAGCCATGTTCGCAACCGGGCGCCCATTAAATTTCGATAAGCTAATTTTAAGGCTAGCATAATATCCTCCCGGTTATTGTTTTGTTATCTGTTCATCGTTGACCACCCGACCGTCTTCCAGGCTGATCTTGCGATGCAGGTACTGGATGACTTTATCATCGTGAGTGGCAAAGATAAACGTGGTTTTAAGATCCTGGTTCAGCTTTTCCATCGTTTGCAGAATATTATGGGAATTCTTGGCATCAAGATTTGCCGTCGGTTCATCAGCCAGTACAATTTTGGGGGATTTGACCATGGCGCGGGCAATCGATACACGCTGACACTCGCCTCCGGAAAGCTGTGGTGGACGGGATTTGATTTTATCCACCAGCCCAACCCATTCCAGGGCCTGATTCACCAATTTCCGTCGCTCATCTTTTCCAATTTTCAACAACAATAGCGGAAGTTCAACATTTTCAAATACTGTGTATACCGACAGCAGATTGTAGGTCTGAAAAATGAATCCCAGGGAATGATTCCGCAGATTGGCCGACTGACGGGTGCTGAGCGAACCAATCGATTGACCCAGTACTTTCGCTTCCCCTTTGGTGGGCACATCCAGCGAACCGACAATGTTCAGCAGGGTCGTTTTACCGGAGCCGCTGGGTCCTACCAGACCGGCAAATTCGCCTTCACCGATGGTCAGGTTAATGTCGTTCAAAGCCCGAAAAAAGCCTCGCCCGACCGGGTAATCCTTGATCAGATTTTGAATCGTGATTAATTGACCGTTTTTCATCATTCTCATCCTCTCTTAATTATTAAATAATTGATTTCTTCTTTTAACGCAGAGACGCGAAGTCTGTCGCTAAGTTCGCTAAGGATCATTTGAGTATTTTGTTCTATCGTTATCATTTCTTCTTTGCGTTCTTTGCGATTCCTTGGCGTTCTTTGCGGTTATTCTTTCTCATAATTCTATAATTTATTAACAACCCTTTTTATTCCATTTTTGATGAGTGCTACATTGAAATTTATTAACAACCCCAACTTACAACCGGATAGTTTTAAATAAGTTAATATCTGGGCCATATGGACATCGTTTAACATTTCAACCGCTTTGATCTCAATGATTACCTTGTTGTTGACTAAAATATCGACTCTGTAGCCAATATCTAATTTTACTTCTTCATAGATCAAAGGAAGCGGCTTTTGCTTTTCTATGTTTAAACCTTCTTTTTGCAATTCGTAATATAGACATTCCTCATACGCTGACTCTAATAAGCCGGGACCCAAAGCACAGTGCACTTTGTATGCACAATTAACGATTACTTTTGAGATTTGGTTTTCAGTCAACATTTTTGATATTCCTTTACCGCAGAGACGCGAAGCCTCTCGCTAAGTTCGCTAAGGATCATTTGAGTATTTTGTTCTATCGTTATCATTTCTTCTCTACGTCCTTCGCGGTTATCTCTTCTCTTTACCGCAGAGGCGCAGGATTTTACGCAAAGTTCACTAAGAATCACTAATGTATTTTGGGGTATTGTCTTCATTTCTTCTTTGCGTCCTTGGCGATTCCTTGGCGTTCTTTGCGGTTATTCCTAATACCGGTTTAATGATTGTAAATGAGCATCAGCTGGGCGCCATATCCGCCGCCTATTGTATTTATGTTTGAAAATTGTGTGTCCGGGAAATGAAACAGCGCCAGGTTCACGATAAAATTATCGTAGCTACGCTGCCAACTGGCGTACTGGATAATATCATCTGCTTCCCAAGAGTAATAGGCCATCAGGGATAGGTTGTCAAACATGCCCAGCGGATAACTTACCATTAATGCCGATAGCTGGTATTCCTGGTTCATTGATAATAATTCATTGGAATTTTGATTGATCATATGTTCCGCAAGCACATAAAGTCCGTTGCCAATTCCAAAGGTATAATCTGTGCCCAGTGTCAGCATTTTAGTAAATCGATGAGTTCCTGACGACTGATGATTCTGCACAACCGCTTCAAACCAGGCGCCTACCACCACATCCCAGCGCCCATCTAAGGCAAGGCGGGTTTCTTTTCTCGTAATATCATTATCGCTGTATTCATCAAAACGCGCTGGAGGACAAAGGTTCCTGTGATGAGCCGTAACGGCAAACTCTCCCATGGGCACTGGCACCTGTACCCGGCCGCCGAATTCCGGTTTGGTTTCATCGCTGCCATAGGCTTCCAGGCCCTTCGGTTCAGCATTGCCATATAGTCCCCAGAGCCAGATATTGGCATTGTTCAGAAAACCATAACGGTAGCGCAATGCCCATACACCTTCGGCGATATTCATTGGGTCTGTAGGACTCTGGCGATCAAACCACATCAACGAACGCAACAATTGGGCCGGTCCGAAATTGATTTTCTGTAAACCAAGCTGGGTTTCCGACTGCTGAGTTGTATATCTGAGATTAAACCGATAGGGACGAAAATCATCACTTGCTACTCCGGCTTCCTTATTTATATATCCATAAACAGATACTTCGAAATCGACCGAACTTGCCAGAGATATCTGTTTTGAAATTTGCAAATTTGGAATGTACTGGACTCCCATTCCGCCATACCACACATTATTACTGTTCCAGCCGCTTCCCCGCAATGATAATTGACCCTTGAAATCCTGTTCCGCTGCAAATCCCAGTTGCATGGCGATAAACAAAATGAAATAAAAACGGATTTTCACTGATCTGCCTGTGTCCCGATTTTCGGGACAGACAGGCACGCAGACAGGTTCTCCTCTTCCGGTGCCGGCATAAGCCCGTAATAGAGAAAATTATTTATCTCCAGGGCAAAATCGGTATAGTTATCGTAAATGGCAGCCAGTTGATCATTTTTAGCCAACTCCATCATCATGTTCACCACCGCAAAGAAAAATTCCGGGCGCATACTCCGACGAACCTCTCCCTTTTCCTGGGCATGCTTAATAATTATCATGAATCGTTGCATACCCTTCGCAAATGCCTGGTTATAAAATTCCTGTAATTCCGGCATCAGGTTGAGATAATCCCGGATATATTGATTCCCCATATTCGTCGTGGATTCCTCTTTCATCTTTAAAATCAGTTTGACCTTGTCCGTAAATGGTGTGTTCTTCTGTTCCAGTTCATCCAGTTTCGCCATACTGTCATCAACTTTCTGTTGCCACATATATTTCACCAATTCTATCTTATTGGGAAAATACTTATAGAAGGTCATTTTGCTGGCGCTGGCTTCCCGGCAGATTTCTTCAACTGTTACTTTTTTAATGCCGAATTTTTGAAACAGACTTTCGGCGGCTTCGATTATATGTGTTTTCTTTTTGGGTTCTCTTTTCATCTTTCTTTTCTCTATAATCTTACTAATACTCATTTATCAAACCAATTCCGTACATATTCTACAACATCGCAAAATAAATGTCAAGATATTTCTTACGAATCTCAGTATATATTACATATTTCGTAATATATACTATATATCGTCATTTCAATAAGTTTTTACTGTTTATATTTCTGCTGAGGTGTAGATTTGATATTAAAGCATCTATTGACTTGTGAAAAAAAGCAATCCGAACCATCCCTATATTTTTTCTAGGTATTTTTATCATGCTGGTTATCACCGGCGTTTATCTCAGTTCAAAGCCGGGAGAGAAACAGATTCGTCGGATTGATGGAAATTAATTTCATCGAGAGTAATCCGATTCCTGTTAAAACAGCAATGGCAATGATGGGGCTGATTGAAGAGAATTTTCGATTACCACTATGCTGCATGTCATCAATAAACCGGGCGAAACTGGAAGTCATACTGCCTGAAATCAATTTAATCTAATTAGGGGATTAGGACAAATTATGGATACGGTGCGTTCAACAATCGAAGCGATTTATGACGGGAAGCAGAATTTATACCATGTCCGTAGTTTGTACCTTTTTTCAAATTATCCGCTGAAATCATAGTAGGCCTGATTTTCAATAAGCTTATGAAAAAGTTTCCGGTCAGTTTTCGCTCTCTACCGGTAATATTCGGTAATTATATTGCAATCTGATGGAATTTACACCAGTGTTAATTTGAGTGTGTTGTCGACGGGAAAAGGGGTGTGGGCGCTACTGGATTCCCTCATAGAGGTCCCCTAGGGAGAACCAGTGACCCCCTGCTTGTAAGAAAGAGGGTGTGGTAGTTTTGTCGACGGGGACGGATGAGAGATGGGGAAACTTACTGGGGAAACTCTATGAAATCGGACAGGATGGCAGAGTTTAAATCCGATCCAAATCAGATCGTAAATTGCTTCATTAAATGCCCAACCGCATACAATGGAACGTACGATCGCAATCCGAAAACACGAACATTATTACCACTGAAAACAAAACTATGCTGGGGCTGATACCGTTCTTCATAGACCTTCAGACTCTTTGACTTGGTCACATGCCCGGATTTAACCTCTATCGGTACGATTTGATTATCCACTTCTATCAGAAACTCAACTTCTGATGTACGCCCTTCCCAACAGAACAGATCTTTGTACCCTGCAGCTACTAATTCCTGGGCAACGAAGTTCTCGGCGACATATCCTTTGTACCTTCCGAAGTCGTAATCGATAAAAGTAGCCGGCGAAATCCCATTCATCGCTCCCAGCAGTCCGATATCTAAAAGATGCAACTTGAAACGGTTATCAATTCTATTTCCATTTAGTGGGATTTCCGCATTACTGATGACAGACGTTCTTAAGATTAAACCAGCACTTTCAAGCCAATCAATCGGAGTTGCCAGTCGTTCATATCCGCGATAGCCGGGTATAGCATCTTTGAATTTGTACTTTGCAGCGGAACCGTCTAATGATCTGGCAAGTTGGGTCGGCACATTCCGCAAGAGCCGTTCGATATGCATAGCATTTGTTTTACCACTGTGCTTGGCAATATCGGCCATATAGGTATCAATCAAATCAGTTTGTATGGTTCTTACACCCTGGAATGCCAGGAATAAGTTATCCTGCTGATTACGGTAGGACTCTACGACTTCGGGCATTCCACCAGTAATCAGGTAATGTTTCCACATATCCCACAACTTTGTATGAGCGATTTCCGGTAATGGTTCTTTCCAGGTTTGTTCCCGCAGAAGATCAGCAAATTGCGGCTTTCCGATTCCTGTTAAAAACTCCATAAAGGTCATGGGATATAAATCGAGAAAGGTAACTTGTCCGACTGGGAATGAATCCCAACTCATATACACTCCCAATAAAGAACCAGCTGTACATAGGGCCAGCTCCGGCATCTTTTCCCGGAAGTATTTAAGACTTGTTAACGCTTTAGGACAACGCTGGATTTCATCAAAAATCAACAGATCGGTCTTTGGGTCAATCGGTTTCTCCAAATACAACTGCAAGTCATTCAGAATCCGCTGAGGGTCCAGATTCCTTTCAAACACTTGCTCCGCCTGCTGGTCCGTTTCAAAGTTGATATAGTGATAGTTGGGAAAGTCTGCTTCACCAAATTGCTTGAGGAGATATGTCTTTCCAACCTGACGGGCACCACGTAATATCAATGGTTTCCGGGCAGGATTTACCTTCCAGTCTTTTAACTTGTTTGTCGCTAAACGCTGCACTTATTATTACTCCTTGTGTATTTATTGCAGGGTAATAATACACAACCTGTGTATATATTACAAGGTATATCTACACAATTGTTGTATTTATTACAGGGACTTCATGCAATATGTGTCAGCAAGGGACACGTTATCAATACGTGGGCATAAAATGGCAAATAAAGGACACGTACTTCAATGTGTCGACGCAATCGACATATCAGTTAAACGTGTCGATAAATCGCCAAATAATCGACATATTAAATAAGATGACAAACGGCATTTTACAGCAATTTGGGGTTCTTTCGATTATAAGTTGCAAGTATTAGATTTGATGGTTTCGTAAAAAGTCACAAATCGCTATAACATACTGAATATAATGTAATTGGCGGCAATATATTACTTGACATAAATTAAATCTATTGTTAAATTAATATCATTATTAATAATAGGTTA
>Ga0268276_1000596_pt1 | contig 41317 bp, 32 predicted proteins | sample saktaG_4_FD_190145 | JGI IMG/M metagenome (GOLD analysis project Ga0268276, IMG submission 190145) | Saline water microbial communities from Sakinaw Lake, British Columbia, Canada - sak_2010_1_5_45m | ecosystem: Environmental > Aquatic > Non-marine Saline and Alkaline > Saline ...
ACGCTTTTTCATAAATTTCCTTAAATTTTATAATTTCGGCTTCTATGTCTTCAATCTTTTTAATCTCTATAGTTGAAGATTTTGTAAATCTAAGATATTGAGAATATAACTTATTTAAAAATATATCGGAATATCCCTTTCTCCCTTCAACCACCTTTCTATTTCATTATATCCCCATCTTTTTCCGTAATCACGGGTTAATAAACCTTTTATTAAATCCTTCCACTCGGAATCAATATCTTCAGGTAGAGGTACGGGCTTGGTTATTAAATGATTTTTAATGTGATCCTCATCAAATCCTTCAAAAGGGTGTTTACCGGTAATTATTTCTATCATAATTAATCCTACCGCCCAATAATCAACAGCTTTAGTGATTATATTTGATAAGGATTCTGAGGCAAGGTACATAGTGGTTCCTCTTTGTGGGGTAAATCTCATAGAAGATTTTGGATCTAAGATAGAGGAAATCCCAAAATTAGTAAGGACAATATCGAGAGGTTTAATTGATCTAATCAAAATATTTGAAGGTTTAATATCCCGATGTATTATATATGTATGGAGAAAATGAATTGCCCGATTAAGTTGACGGAGAATATCTCGGGCAGCACTATCTTCTAACTTGCCCTTCTCTCCTAACCAATCATCTAAACTCTGAAAAGGGGCATATTCTTGTATCTCATAATAGCGCTTATCATCATTAGAGTAGCCAACTTTATAAATCCGAATTATATGTTCCGGTGCAGACTGACTAATTTTAACAATCTCTTCTAATAGGCCTTTTTTGGGCTCAATACCATAACGATAAAGTTTGAGGATAAAAATTTCATTATCTTTTTTTACTTTATAGATGTCTGCTTCCCCACTTATTGCCCTAAGGGGTTCGAGTATTTTGTATTCGCCAATAAAATTATGACCGGTGAGAAGAGTAATCATCGGTTCTATCTTTTCTTCCTGTTCTCTTTCTGTTGTTAAAGACTCTTTTTGGGTCTTGGGAATCTCCTTTTTTACTAATAATTCTTTTTGCTTATTTTTAACAATTTTTAGAGCTTCAATTTCACCAATTGTTTCTCCGCAACTACTACAAGTAATGCTATCTTTTTCATTTTTGGTTTTACATTGTGGACATATTTTTAGTTCTACAATATCTATTTCAGATTCATTATATAATTTTGAAGCAGTAAATATGTTTCCGCAATTCTTACAATATAACTCTATTTCGGAATTGATACACTTACAGATGGGACAAATCTTTATTTTTGCCATATCATTACCCCTCCCCGATAAATTCATTAAATATTTCTATATCTCACTTGATTTTTTGAAATACTCCTCTCTTCCTTCCTATCCCAGGTAAAAAGCTGTTTATTTACTTCTATACTTATGCCATCTTCAGCAGGGTCTTTTTGACAATCTTCTTGAATATAAATGCCCATATTTTCTATTTTTTTTAGCAATTTTCTATAGTCACCACGCCATTGTTTACAAATTTCAATATCATTCTGTTTTTCTAATTCGGTAATAAATTCCCTTTCCTTTTCGCTTGCCACGACTCTGATAAAACGAAATAACATTTCTCCACTCTTATTACAAGTTAATTTAATTTTATAATTTTTTTCAGGTGTATCTATATAGATTGGCTTAGCATCTAAATTTATCTCGGTAATAGGTGAATAACCTAATTCTACAAAGGCATCTTTCATTACGCGAGAAATCTCTTTTATGTTTTTAGATTCTTCCATAATAAAAAATATTTGCGCTTCCCTTTCCCGTAATTGTTTTACTTTCTTTTCAATATCTATAATTTCTCTTTCTGTAAGTATTGGTTTTAAAATTAGGTCCTCAATTGTCCATTCAATTCCTTTGGCTTCTGGTAGTGCAGATTGAGAAACTCGAAGTTTTAAAGGGAAAAGTCGGTTCTTAAGAGCACTGGTTTCCAAAATTATTTTCCTTATTTTAATAAGATAAATTTTTAACTGCGTTTCTATCGCCTTAAGCTTTTCCAAAGACTCACTTTCAATATCTTTTATTAAATATTTTGCTTTCATTTCATATTTCTGAATTCCTATGGCTACAATTTCCACCTCAAGATGATGAATTTTTTCCAATAAAATTTCTTTATTATCCGGTGTGCTAAATTTTATCTTTTGAAGTGTTTTCATCTGCTGTAGAACAACATCAATGGATAGAAATAGTTTTTGAATCTTTAGAGAATTATAAGCATCACCTCTGCCTGATATCTCATCAATATTTTGATAAAGAGAGTTTAGTATTTGATATCTTTCTCGTTCAAATTTTAGAATATCTTCCATGCTTGGCGCTTTAGAATCTTTAGATAGAAGTTCTTTGGCTTGATAATATATCTTTCCTTTTGATTGAGTTATTTTTTCCGATTTTGTTTTAATTTTATTAAGTTTTTCAATTTCTTCAAATATTCCCCGATTTTGGTTCTGGACTTTTTTAATTTCATTTTGAAGATCCTTTCTATACTGAATTGCGTTTTTAAAGGTAATGTGCAAATTAGAGTTTTCAGAATTTATATAATCTACTCCTTTTTTAATACCTTCTGTATCTAAAACCTTAATAAGCGAATGAGAAAAATTATTTATTTTTAGAATTAATTTCTGATAATCTTTTGGCTCAATTTGATCATTTGATTTACTAATAGTTTTTTCTAAGTTTTCCATTAAAGAAGCCGCCCAATTTGTTACTCTTTTTATTATTTTAGAATAAAGGGAATTCAATGAATTATGTAATTCATTTTCTATGCCTAAAAAAGAAGAGTAAGTTAAAGATTTGGAGGAAAGTTTAGAAATATAACTTTTCTTTATAATTAAAAAATCTTCTTCAATTTTATTAATTTCCAACAATCGATCATATTTTAAACAATCTATATATTCTCTTTTAAAATCACTTAAAATATTCTCAATTTTTGCTTTAGACTTTGTTCTAAATCCTTCATTGCTTGTGCTTACATATCCGTACTTTTCGCTACTCATATTTTTCCTCCCGATTCGATCTAATATTAGTGCTAATGGTATAAGGGGTATTACAAGGGGTATAAGAAATATATACCCAAATTTAATACTACTCATTATATTTTTTATTCCTAATTTTTCTATGATTACACCTATGATTAAGAATCACTAATTAGTTTTTCATTTTATGTTCTCATATAGTAGAATATTGATTTATAATTTATTAGCTCAAATTACAAATTCTGTTTCTTGTTTCCGGTAATTTTCCACATATTATTATCTTCCAAAGTAATAAGTTCGCTAATTATAAAACTTTCCTTTTCTTTAATTTCATTATCAAATAAGGCTCGAGACAAAGGATTAATAAATATTTCTTCCAATTTATTGCCTATTCCCCGTCCGCCCATAGCAAGATCTTTAGTGCACTCTTCAAGAAGTTTTTTATTAACTTCATCATTTATCTCAATATTTATTTTGTTATCCTCTGATAATTTAGATTTTATGTTTTCTAGCATTTTATTAAATATTTGCTTTGCCGCTTCAGGCCGAATAAAATCAAAAACTATGATATTTTCACCTAAGCGATTAAGAATTTCTGGTCTTTTAATCTCTTTGATAAAAAATTCTTTAATAGCTTTATTAATTTCCTCTTCTACTTTTTTATAGTCTGCTTCATCAGGTGAAATAAGTTGCTGTGTTTCACCAGACTCAGAAGTGTTAGTTACTCCAAGATTACTGGTAAAAATTATTAAAGTCTCCGAAAAATATACGGTATCTCCTCTCCCATCGGTAAGCCGGCCATCTTCAAGAATTTGTAAGAACTTATCTAATATTCTCGGATGTGCTTTCTCAATTTCATCAAAAAGTATTAATGAAAAAGGATTCTGCTTTACTGCATTGGTTAATTCACCACCTGATTCATAGCCCACATATCCCGGAGGAGCACCAATAAATCTTTGATCCGCTTGTTCGTGATTGAATTCTGACATATCAAATCTGATATAGTTCTGTTCGCTTCCAAAAATTAATTTAGTTATGGCTTTGGCTAATTCTGTCTTTCCTACACCAGTCGGACCGGCAAAAAAGAGAACACCTTTAGGTTTTCCTGAAATATTAGACTGCTGAGCACCGCTCAATCCAATATATGCTCTCTTAATTATATCTAATGCCTTTATAATCGCTTGATTTTGCCCTTTTATTCGATCTTTAAGTATTTCCTCCCCCTTATGGATGTTCTCTGGGGGGATCTTTGCCCATCGATTTTCCACTATGCCAAGTTTATAACCTCGTATGGTGTCAGCAATCTGATATAATTTAAAATTTTCTTTTTGCATAAATTGAACAATTGCCATAAGATCACAAGCGGACATTTTTTCCGTTTGGTTAACAAAAAGATTTATATACTTTTTGCAATTTAAAGGATCCATTGATTTGTAATCTGAAAATATTTTCACCAGCTTTCGGATAATAATCTCTCTGATCTCATTGTCAGGTTTAGGAATTCCGATAATCTTTAACCGAGGATTATCCAAGGTGAGCCAGGTGGGCAAATCATTGACTTTATCAGCAAACCAAAAAATGGTGTTGAGATTTGAACCTAAGAAAGCTGGATTGATATTTTTATGAGGTTTAATCTGATAAGATAATTTAAATAATTTAGCAAAAAAAGGAACCTCTTCATTTTCATTAAGATTGTTGGGATTTTGAGTATAACGAGAAGAATATTTTAGAAAAAGGGCAATATTATGTTCTTGATTCATTAATATTTTTTCTATATATTCGATTGCCTTTTTAAATGGAATGACTTGCTTTTCCCCCTTTATTATTTTAAGTCCAGATAAGGTTTTAATTAAATCCGTTTCCCCTTTAATTATTTCAAAACCATCAACTCGGTCAAAACTTAGTATAATTTTATAACCTTCTGCGCGGATAAGAGATTCACTTACATAATCGATAAGATTGCATAATCTATATTCCCCATCATCTACAGGAAATGGGAACACATCATAAATATTGCCCCATAGAACAAATTGGGGAATAATTCCTATAAATCTGAATATTTCCCGAAACCATTTTGGATAATTATTTTTATTTTTAGTCATAATTTTTCCACCTCTTTAAGGTATTCTTTTATGGTTTTTTACATCTTTAATTTTTGTATCATATTATAAAATGAGGTACAAAAGGAAGAAGAAAAATATAGTCAATTTTAGTACTACTTATATCTCTTCTTTTAATTTTACTATTTTTGTAATCATTATACTTATATTATCTAGCCCGCCCTTTTTCATAGCTGCTGTAAATAAATTTTTAACACTTATTGCAATATTTTCTTTCAAACAGTTTTCCATTTCATCAATATTTAACATATCCGTAAGACCATCTGAGCAGATAATAAATATATCTTCTTCTTTAATCTTTGCTTCTCTATATTTTACTTCAATATTCCTTTTTTTAAGTTTCCCACCGATGGATTCTAAAATTACATTTTTTTCGGGATGATAAATAGCCTCTTCCGGAGTAATTATCTTTTGGTCTAAAAGAGATTGCACTAAGGATTGGTCCATGGATAGTTGTTCAAGAAATCCCTGATTTTCCCTATATATCCTACTATCTCCAACGTTAAATATAATTACCTTTAGATTTTCGATAAATAATCCGGCAATGGTAGTACCATAATTACCGACTGAGGGATTTTTTTGTGCATATTCTATCAAATCGAGGTGTGCCGCATTGATCAGCTTTGAGATTTTTTCCTTGGAATTTACAGATTCCCATCTTTTCTTTAAATGCATTAATACCTTGCGGCTTGCTAATTCACCGGCTTTAGAGCCACCAATCCCATCAGCAACGGCAAAGAATACTTTTTCTGCTTCAATATCTTCTACTATCGGAATACTCATTTCATTTATTTGAATTACTTCATTCATCAGCATTATAGCATCTTCATTATGTTTTCTTTTTTTCCCCTGATGAGTTATGTAGGATATCTTTATTTTCATATTTTTTTCACCACAAGCGTAAAATGAGTTGAAAGATTTATAACATCATCTTTTTTTATTGAATAACGCTGCTTGACTTTCAATTTATTACCATTAAGATAGGTACCATTGGTGCTTTTATTATCCAATATATACCACTTCTGGTCTTCTAATTCAACAATAAGATGTTTTCTTGAAACTTTAAGATCAGAGGTAAATAAATCTGAACTAATATCGCCCTCTCTTCCTAATATCGTTTTTTTATCTCCTGATATTTCTATTGCTTTCCCTTCGATGGTAGCAAGCGTTAAAACGCATTCGCTATTCTTTGAAAATTCTGCAATTGTACTTTTTGAAGATTTTTCTTCAATATTTTCAGATTTTATTTTATCTTCTGAGGGTAAGACACTTTGTTCATCCTTTAAAAAATCTCTTGCTTTTACTTCGTCAAGTGGTTTCTTGCATTTTCCACAAATAATCGCATCTGCATTGTTGTATGTGTTACAATAAGGACAACGCTTTGTAAAAAAAATATCTATTTCAGATTTATTGTACGCCCTTTCTGAAGAAAGGTCCACTTTACAACTATTACAAATACAAAATATTTCAGTTTCAGGATTTGCACATTTACAGGCAGGACAAATTTTGTATTTTAACATTAATTTATTCTCCTTTTTTGTTTTATTTTCTCTCTCCTATAATCAAGATAATCACAACAAGACTTAATTTTAATAAAATTTTCATATCTTTTAAATTTTCTCTGCAATATCTCATTTATTGTTTATTTCAGGAAGAGATAATTTCATCCCTTCTACTTTTTCGGTTAAATCCTTCACCAAACAGGTTAAGGCCATTTTAAGTAAATCCTGACAGGATGTTTCAAATCCTTCTAAATTCTGATTGGTTGATCCGATTATGGGAATTTTTTCTTCCATTTTTACTTCTCCAACAAAAAAGACAGTCCCTTCCTTCACATCAACAATTCTTAAGCTAACCGTCATGCTGATATTCAAGGTACTGGTATGAATATTATTTCCCTCAAAATCGATGACCTTACTGTTTAGGTTAACGATACTCACATTAGCAAAATATCTGGCACCCAACATTCTACTTAAAAGATGGTAATATTGAGAATCTTTTGTATCTGGTGCTTGCTCTGACTGAAACCCTTCTAATAATTTCTTAATAGCTCCACGGTCGATTAGGGAAAATATTTCGGTACGGTAAAGGCAACTTTCTAAAAAGAGTAGACCATTCTTCTCTAAACCGGCAATATTAACTTGGGAGTGATTTTCAAAATCCATGACTGCCAGACTTGGTCGTATTTGATCAGTCCCATAAATTGAATAACAGGGAATAATCAATAAAAATAATAAAATAGAAATCATTATATTTATTTTTTTCAATAATTTTATCCTCCTGTCAACAAACTTAAACATCATTTATTTATTCTATTGTTACGCGACTACATTTAAGCCTGAAGTTATAATTATTTACCTCAAGAAAAACTTAAACCAAACTTTTTGTAATTTTATTATTTAAACAGTAAGGCATTAATACTATGCAATTTTTTTATAAGTTCATAATTTCACTCCTAGGTAATTGCACTAATTCAATACCCAGGTTTATTTCTTTTGCTGATTCAAAAATGAATCCTACAACCATTTCTTTTGTTTTAATATAGTCATGTTTTTTTAAGGGGGTCAATCCGTGTGCTAATATAGAGGCATTACGATGTCTTAGAATATCTTTTAATGGTCCCTCGTGTTTTTTATACACCTTTCCCACCGGATCATTAATATCAAAGAGGAATTCATAAACTTTCTTTAAGGCTAGTAATATTTTACCGTCGTTATCCATATTTTTTTCATACTTCTTTTTCAACTTATCATCTTCCAACTGCTTGACGCATATTTGCCCCAGCTCATAACCTTGAGTCTTTTCAATACGAATCTGTCCAAAAAATTCCAGTGTTCGGTAAAGCCTGGCCACAGCGTCATCATATCGACCCTGATCAGCTCTACGTTCCGCATTTGATAATAAATCTTCCACCATTTCATATCCTGTTCCCTTGATATCCTTTAAAATTTTCTTTAATCTGATAATATATTTTGAATAATACTTACCATAAGGTTCTAATAATGCCAGGGCTTCCTTGTGGTTAAATTTATCCCATGAATCAAAGGCAACACATATTTCCTTTATCTTTCGAAGTTTCCTTTCATAAGAGGAATTAAATGGGTGTAAAAACGTTGCAGAAATAATTTCCGCTGCTAAGGGGTACTCATAATTACTCAATGCCCTTTGAACCATTTGCATACACTGTTCTGCAAAAATTCCCCATTTATTAATGAGTACCGGAGTATCGCCTTTCCTTATTTTAACTAAATCTCGACGTTCAGCTTTATTCAGAGAAAGGTCCCATTTTTCAGTCATAATAGCAACATGGGCGAGAACTGTTGACATGGTTTTCGTGCCACCTGAATAATTTACTTTGATATCGGCATCCGGAAAACGCTTATCAATAACTTTTGATAATTCCAAAATTTTATCATAGCAAAGATTAAAATCATCAGGGTCATCCACTCGGACTATTTCATATTGATCTCTGCTTAATTCTACTTGAGAAATGATCGATTTTCTTTTAAATTCTTTTATTTTAAATTCATTCTTACATTTAGGGCATTCGACAGGTCCTTTAATAATAAATTCATACTCACATTTCGGACATTCAACTCGGGGATCTTTAGAGCGGTCCCGGCTTTCTCCTTCTATGGTAATATCACTCCCTGTCTTTCCTGAAGAACAGAAAAAATAAACAAAATCCGGTTTATAGAAATTGATAGCATTAACAATGGGATCTGGTGATCCTCCAACTGAAAGGATAATAATTCTTTTCATTAATAAAATTCCTCTATTATTTCATATTGTCCCAATCCAAAACTGGTTTGTTTACCGATATGGATATATTCTCCAAGTTTAATAAAAGGTAAAAATCTTTTCAGTTCTCCGCTAAATGAAATATTCCCTAAAAAACCACCTAATTTCATCCTGCGGTCCTGTTTACTGGAATATCTTTCCCAATCATACCATCTGAAATGCTTTTCTGTAGTCGCAATCATATCAGCATCTTGTAATAGTTTGAGATAATCAAAAACTAGTTTTTCACTACAATGAAACACAGAAAGTAAAGAAATACGTCGAAGCAGGTTGGTGATAAACATTTTGAAATTTACTTCCTGAACCAGCTCTTCTCCAACAACAATACGGATTGGTGTTAGAAAATGAATTGTGATTTGAGAATTATTATTAAATTCCACGCCCTGGTACTGATTAAGAATATCTTGAAAATTAATTTGATTTTCTTTATTTTCCAATTGATCTGAATGATAAATCGTTTCTCCCTCTATGTTTTCAACTCTGGCTAACTTATATCTTCCTCTCCCCTTGCCCAGTCCACTTCTCCCCAATTCCTCGAAAACAAAGAGAAAATAGGGAAGATATTCAATGCCCTTTCCAATTAGAATCAAATTAAAAGTAAATTCATCATCAGGGTTGAATATAACTTGTGAATTAAAGGGAGGTTCTAATATATAAGGATGTGGGGGATAGGCCATTTTAAATTTTGTTTTTTCTTCTAGATTTTGAGGGAAAGGAGTCTCAAAGATATAGGCATAAGCACATTTATTTTTCAGTACGCACCTTTCGCATGATCTATTATAGTTAATGCAAACTGCCTTTTTAAATAGGTATCCAAATCCACCCCGCAAGATAGACCCCTTATAATTTGATAAAATAATAGGTTCTAAGGGATGTAAATAAAACCTGAACTTTGCAAACTTAAATTTTTCTGCATTCTTTACTACTCCATCGATACTGTCTTTCATCTTTACCCCCAAGTCTAGTTTATAATTTACCTAATTCAATTTATTTTATATTGCTCCATAATAGCTTGTTCTTAAGGTAATTGATAATCAATTCGATGCGAAATTTCACCAATGATTCTTCTTCCGTCAAGGAGATAGGGGATTTTTCCGATCGGTATTTCAGGTCTAAGTAAATCGTATCAATATAGGCCGGTAAAGACCAATAGCTTGCAGTACGAAAACCCTTTAATGATGCTGCCTTAGAAAAAATTATTAGCTTCTTGTATACCTGGTATTTCTCATATAATTTAATATTGCCTTGGGTATCATGGGTATATATATGAATATAAGATTTATCGATTCCTTCTTTGGTTAAACGTTCAAAGAATAGATAATCTATTTCTTGTGGTATTTTGATTAATTCCTTTTGTCTGACCCATAATTCATTCTCTTCGGTTACAATGGCATTTGGCCTGGTAGCGATTCTCTTGGCATTGATAGGGATTAAGTGAGATAAATCTATTCGTGCCGATTTATAGAAGTGCTTCAATTCTCCGATATCCATTTTCTGGTCATAGATGGTTTTTAATTCATGAATAATCTCAGCATTGGGATCCTGAATAATTTTAAGATATTCCTCGGCAAGCTTTTGAGTAACTTTCTCATGGTCTTTCTCTGGAGTATTATTGTTCAATTTAGCCATCTTTAAATTTTCTAAAAAATCATAACCCACTCTCCGATATGTTCTACCTAAAATACGGAAACCGCTTTTCTGATCATAGATTAGAAATTTAGCCACCGGGCTTTTGGTAAATCTCCAATCACCTGGTGATTGGTCCCCAAGAACTTTAATGAAATTATCGATATAATGGTTGGAATCCTTATCCGAGCATTTAAAACGTTTTTTAGCGCGGTATATCATATGCTCTCTACTCTTTTCAGATAATTCAATGTGAGCCATTTTTCTCTCCATAACTTAATTTTTTTTCCAATATTCCCACTGGATTTGTCCAAGCAACAACATTCATTAAATTTATTAGAAAATTAAATAGCTAAGAGCTTTCAATCCTTTTTAAACAAGGCATACTGCTTAAACATAAGGAACTCCAGGACACAGGTCGTGTTCGGATTGGTTTCAATCCTTTTTAAACAAGGCATACTGCTTAAACGATTTTTGGGAGGGTGTAACGGTTCAGATAATAGAAAAGTTTCAATCCTTTTTAAACAAGGCATACTGCTTAAACGACGAAAGAGAAGAAGTTTTAAAAATTATTAATAATGTTTCAATCCTTTTTAAACAAGGCATACTGCTTAAACAAGAAAAAGGAGAGTGAAAAGAAATGATTGGAATGAGTTTCAATCCTTTTTAAACAAGGCATACTGCTTAAACGTAATGAAAAATGATTGGAAGAAAGAATTAATGAAAAGGTTTCAATCCTTTTTAAACAAGGCATACTGCTTAAACGAGTTAAAAAAGAGATAAAGAAAGAAAAGTTATCTATGTTTCAATCCTTTTTAAACAAGGCATACTGCTTAAACATGATGAAAAGGCTACTTGTGAAATTAATTGTGATGAATTGTTTCAATCCTTTTTAAACAAGGCATACTGCTTAAACTCCATATTTTTAGGGGTTTACTAGATTGTCAAAGAACAAAGATAATGATATGAGTTGATGGGATTATGCTTCAAACGGTAATTATACTTCACTTTTTGAGCCTCTATTAATTTATTCCGGTAAAAATTTCGAAAATCGACCTGATTTTATGATTAATATTGTACATATTTAGGGTAATATTGTTTCAAACCCTTGAAATATATAGATTTTTATTTTCGTAAATCAAAGGCTGTTTTTAAAATTTCAACGATTTTCGAAAAAATTGAATATCTTGATTTTTTAACCCCTTGAAAACCCTTATAATATAAGGCTTTCAAAATCCTGAAAATAGGAAAAAATCGATATTTTCGAAAATCGACTGTTACAATCTACAAAAAATAGATTTTCGTATTTTTTTCTTAAAACCTTAAAATGTCCAAAATCTTAAAAAGCCTTATTTTATCAGTGTTGGATGAAATTAGCTAAATTTTTAAATTTTCGAAAATCGATTTAGATCTAATAACCACTAATTTATTATTATATTACTCCATTTATATCTAAAAGTCCAGACTGTTACTTGACATAGAAACACCATCAGATGTTATAAGGATATTTTTTAATCGATGAAAAGGTATTTCTTTTACCTTTCTACGTTTTTCTTTAACCACTACTCTAGAACTTGTTTTACCTACAAATGACCCTGGGGAAGAAATTATTAGATTTGATGCATCAGATAAAATTTTTTCGTATTTTCTTCTCTTTTGGGCAATATCTCTTGAAATAGAATGCGATCTTTGTTTCTTAGAATTTTTTTCTGGTTTTTTTAATTTATTGATTTTACTTGCTGCAATAAGTAAAGATATATAATTGCTCTTTTCTTTCCCACTCTTAAAAGTAAAAAATTCTAATCTCTGAAGTTGCTTACGATCCTCCTTTTTGCCTAAGGCTTTTCTAATTAAATAATCTTTTAATTCTTCAAATAGGATATTATCAAGGAATTTAAATTGTTCATCAACTTCTCCAATTTCATAATATCTCTTCCAACCAATTATTGATTCATTAAGTTTGTCAATCGTATCTTGAGAATTATTGCCATCCTTTAATAACTTACTTATTTTAGTTTTAATTTTTTCAATTTTCTCATCAGCAATAGTTTTCTTCCAATCCTTAAAGAGAAATCCCAAAAATATAAATCCATTGTGGATGTTACTAATTGATTTCGAATTTGAATTAATGTTTAGTAAAAGCCCTTTTTTCAAGAATTCTATGGCATCTCTAAATACGTTTATTATATCTCTTTTTGTCTTCTCCATACAGATAAAATTATCTGCATAACGAATAATATTGTATCCTCTATTCTTCATTTCTTTATCAAACTGATGAAGGTAGATATTGGAAAGAAGTGGGGAAATATTGCCACCTTGTGGAATTCCTACTGAAAGATCAACCCATTTGTTTTTTTCTATAACACCCATTTTCAGCCATAGCTCGATAAGTCTTAAAATCTCTTTTTCCCAGATTTTATTGGAAATGAGCCTCATAAGTAATTTATGATTTATAGAATCAAAGAAATCATCTATATCGAAAGTAGCTATCCAGATATTTCCCTCTTTTATATAATGTTCTACTTTATAAATTGCTTTTTGAGGGCCTCTGTTGGGTCTATATGCAAAACTGCTATCTATAAAAATTGAATTAAAAGGGGGTTCAATGATACTTCTTGTTGCTTCCTGCACTATTTTATCTTTAATGGTAGGAATAGCAATTTTTCTATTCTCTTTTAGATTGTCCTTTGGAATTAATATCCGCTTTGTAGGCTCAGGTATATAGGTTTCTCTTTGTAAAGATTGATTAATTTCTTTTAAGTTATGTTCCAATTTTCTTTCAAATATCTCAATAGATACATTATCAATACCACCGACCGAACCTTTTCTTTTTATTCTATTCCAAGCCTGCCATAGGTTTTTTATTTCATAAATCTTGGGAAAAAGTGTATTTTTCATTTAAATATTTCTCTTAAAGATATTTAGGAATTTTCTTAAAAATTTATTAATTGATACGCAAAAAATCTTTCATTTTATGCTTCTCACACCCATCGTTTCAATCCTTTTTAAACAAGGCATACTGCTTAAACGGTGTAATGTAACATGAAAAAATGTTGTCGGAATGTTTCAATCCTTTTTAAACAAGGCATACTGCTTAAACCCAGATGGAGAAAAATATATAATCTGGCTGAGAAAAAGTTTCAATCCTTTTTAAACAAGGCATACTGCTTAAACATATATATTCATTAGCTAAAAAATGCAAAGAGTGGCAGGTTTCAATCCTTTTTAAACAAGGCATACTGCTTAAACATACTGTATTTCCTTTTATAGTGATACCATTTATAGTGTTTCAATCCTTTTTAAACAAGGCATACTGCTTAAACTTAAAGAATCTCCCTAAGGAGATAAAAAGAAAAAGTGAATTGTTTCAATCCTTTTTAAACAAGGCATACTGCTTAAACTTTCCCAGAAGATTGGCCTTGGTGGTTCAAGGTCAAGATGTTTCAATCCTTTTTAAACAAGGCATACTGCTTAAACGGTGCAGTAAAAGATCCACAACGTTTGCAGCAATAATTGTTTCAATCCTTTTTAAACAAGGCATACTGCTTAAACGTCAACCTTGATGTACATGTATGCGCCTCATTTCATTGGTTTCAATCCTTTTTAAACAAGGCATACTGCTTAAACTCTGTATAGACTAATAGAAGACTATACGATAGTAGAGATGTTTCAATCCTTTTTAAACAAGGCATACTGCTTAAACAGCATATTTTTAGGGGTGTACTGGATTGTCAAAGAACAAAGTTAAAGGTATGAATTAATAAGATTATCCTGCAAACGCTAATTACACTTCACTTTTGAGCCTCTATTAATTTATTCCGGTAAAAATTTCGAAAATCGACCTGATTTTATGATTACTATTGTACATATTTAGGGTAATATTGCTTCAAACCCTTGAAATATATAGATTTTTATTTTCGAAAATCAAAGGCTGTTTTTAAAATTTCAACGATTTTCGAAAAAATTGAATATCTTGATTTTTTAACCCCTTGAAAACCCTTATAATATAAGGCTTTCAAAATCCTGAAAATAGGAAAAAATCGATGTTTTCGAAAATCGATTATTAAAGTCTATAAAAATTCGATTTTCGTATTTTTTTCTTAAAACCTTAAAATGTCTAAAAGCTTAAAAGGCCTTATTTTATCGGTGTTAGACGAAATTAGCTAAATTTTTAAATTTTCGAAAATCAATTTTGTGTCAAAAAGCATATCGGAGTAGAAACTCTACAGCAAGCTACTTAAAGTTGTGATAACCTAATGTTTCCTTTCTCCTAAGGATAAAGTGGGCTCGTGTCTTACTTAGTTTTATCATAATAAAAAATTTCAAGGTGTTTTTCCATTAAAATTGATTTAACTGTACTGCACCTACAATATTCATCTTTAATATCAGCAATAATTTTTCGGATATTAGGCAAATCTAAATCTAGTTCGAAACCAAAGACCTCACGATATTTCTCGAGTTTTTCTTGCTTTTGCCTGGAGAACTCAATCTTTATTATATGCTCTTTATTTTTAAATTCATAAGAGATTCTTGGATTTTTCAGGGAAAGGTGTTTTAAATAGTGCTTGGGCTGTTCTTTTTTGAAAAATGCCCAGCAACAGGCGTCAATATAAAGATGGATGAGGGATTTAGCAAATTCATATTTTGAGGAATCAAATTTACTATTAATCAAACTGTTAACTTCTTTTTCAAAGTCAAGTTCTTTATTTTTAATCTTATTTGTGTTTGTATTTCCCGTAGTTTCCCTTTGTTGATATGCACCGGTTATTCTTACTATAAGATTATCAATTTTAGTTATTAAATTATTATTTTTATTAAAGTATTGCTTAATCATTTCTTCTATCTTCTCTTTGCGTTTTTCCTCATTTTGGGCATCGCTTTGGACAACAGTCGCCTTCATTCGAATCTCTTCGTCGGTTCCCATTCTGGCGACCTGATTGTCCAAACTATCAATGATACGAAATAGCGAGGCAATTAACATCGCACGTTTGTTGCAAAACTGTTTGTCCTCAAACTGAAGAAACCATCCCTTTTCTTTGTCTTCTTCTTCTTCTTTTCTATCATTTGCTCTCTTTTCTAAAGCTACATAGGTCTTCTTATTAACAGGGCAGTAATAAGTAGCATTTGTCTCCTTAAGTGGCATCCTTTTCCGATGGAATAGACCAATTATAGCAATGAGTTTCAGATATTTTTCCCATAATTCATTTGCTTTTTCATCTGATGAGGTTGTATCCCCTACCCAGTGCAGACCCAGCTTAATCAGTTCCTTTCGCCATCCTAAGTTTTTTAGACGCTCATATCCAAGGATGTGATGGAAGTCTCGAATTTGAATTGGCAAGAGCGATTTTCCATTAAGATATGAGTCGACATGTCCCCAATCATGGAAATAAATTGTACATAACAGTACGAATAGTTCTTCAGGTAATAAGAAATCTTCCTGATGGTGTTGTATTGGTAAAAGAAATATCTCAGCAATTTCAAAAAGGTTTGTATGGTGATGTAAGGCGTGCTCTGCCATCTCTGGAACCTTATCCCCAAGCCACAAATAGGGTCCAATTTTAACTAACTGAGAAAAGAATTCCAGGAGGTCAGGCTTACCCTCGTCTCGCTTTAGATATCTTAAAAGGCTTGTACCCGCTGTCTGAAATTGCATAGGGTTCTGATATCTCAACTGAAGATACCGCTGTTTTAAGAATTTTCCCATTTCGTTGAATTTATATGACTGGTTTCCATCAGATGGTGGTACCAGTAGATTTTTGAAAGATTGATCAAGGTTTTCATAGTAGGCTTTTGTATTTTTTGCTGGTTGGTTAGTTAAGATGTCTAACTTAATATAAGCAGGCTGCCATTTCTCAATATCTAAACCAATTGGGATAGACGGTAAAGACATCAATTCATCGGATTCTTCATAAATATATTTTATTTCTTTTCCATGCAGGATACCAGCAAGTGTAGCATAAGGAATGAGACTTTTATAACCACCCGTAGGGACAAGAATTACTTCATAATCTTCTGAATGATTCTGGATTTGCCTACTTAAATCGGAGATAAAATTAGGAAGCCCATCTGTGATAAAAGTACTGTCGTCGGCTTTTCCAAGCCCTTCAGGATAAACAGGTTCATCCACAGAAATTTTGACTTTATCAGAATTTATTTCAATATCTGTGAGGGCTTCTTTCAAAATTTCTGAACAGAGTTTGCCAACAGGAGTGCGGGTAGCAATCAATACTATTTTGTCTCTTTTGCGTTCTCCTGGTAAGGGTTGAATATGGTAAAGACTGTTCAGTTCAGCAGAACATTTCCCGAACGCTTCGAGAGTTTTTTGTTCCTTTAGCCATGTCGAGAGCTTTTTTTCGGCATCTTTATACATACATAATTCTCTCCATCGGCTCCATTCGCTGTTTTCCCACTTATTCTTAGACTGAAGAGCATCTATGTCCTTTGCCGTGAAGATATCTCTACTTTTTTCGTTGTTATATTTCTCGATAAGTGAGGCACCCACTGTAACTATTAAGCAACGCGGTTTATCTGCCATAACAGCCTCCGTCCAATTAAGGGTTATATACTTGAAAGTCCTGGAAATATCCATAACCAACCGATGTCTTTGCCCCAACTCCCAAGGTAGATAGAGCACCCCACAACCAGTCCTTGGCATAACAGAGAATATCTTCAGCTTTCATAACTACACTCTCTTTACTTTTTAAATCTCTTGCCCTAAGACAGAAGAGGAAAGAAACTCCCTCTTTTACAGTTAAAAAAACGATAGGATTAGGGTCGAGATAATCTCCAGGAGGTTTTTTCCCTTCGCTACTGTAATACTCTCCGTAATGAGGCGTCATTACATCCAAAGTCAAGAGCTCTTTTCCCTCTATTCTTGTTTCAAGAGGAATGGCATCGAAGAAAACAGCTTTACCTTGTTGTGCTTTAAAAGTCTCCCATGTTTTTCCTTGTGGCGTTTGTTTACCAAAAACAGCTATGAACTCTTGTGAATCTTTATCTACCTCTTCCACTTTAAGAGCGTAATCCTGAGCAATTCCTTTTAGTGAACTTCCGGGAATATAGGGGAATCCGTGAATAAGATGAAGAGATATACCATTTTCAAAGACGCTCGGGATACCCAATCCAGGGACGAGACGACCCACAAGTTTTGCCTGAAAACAAGATGTTGCAAGATTGTGTCCCCATTGTTTCTGGTCTCTACATAGTGATAAAATTCTGTCTCTGTAAGGGTTTAACGTAAGAAATTGCGCCCTCTTTATCAGCTCCTCAAGTTGACAAATAGCGGGCTCTTTCCCCTTCAGGTCACAATTCTCATTTTTCCGTCGACATGTGTCTACATACTTAGTTCTTCCATTGACATTAACTTTTTTTATATAAAAATATTCACATCGTGGGGATTCCTGTCCATCAAGGTAGCGATAGAACATCAAGCCTGCGTGGTGTAGCTGATCTCTTTGTAGTGCCTGTTGTATGATATCCTTGGCACTGTTATTGGGACTATCGGGAACATTAAGATGCATATTTTCCTCCTTCTCCATCTTTGCTCCTTTCGCTTTTTTGCTTTATCTCTTGATGCTTAATATCAGCAAACCGCTTTAACCAGGTCAAGAAAGCCAGAGCTTCCTGTGTCTTTTCCCGATATTCAAAAACTTCAAGTTTCATGGTCTTGTATAGGAAATTGGTATCTGTAATATCAGCACCCCAGTTGTAATGCTCGCAAAACCAAGTTTTCAGCGAATTGAAGACGGGGTTCAGATTGTTCTTGCTCTTATAAAAGGACAATACCTGAAGCAGTCCGCAGTTTACAATCATAGCCGGAAATTTATCCGCCGCAGATTTATATTCTTTGATTTTCTCCTCGATAACATATTGAACAAGATCGTAGGCTTTTTGAGCCCGTTTTTGCTCAATAGTGTATAAAACGGATATAGTGTTAGTCATTTTTAACCTCCTGTGAAAGAAAATGAGCCATAATAATTCCCCTACCGATACTCTGGTTGCCACCAATCTGGAATCGTTTATTGTCAAGTCCACCCCTAACAAAATTAATGACAGCAGATGCGTCCTTAAGAGTCGGATTTTCTTTGAATGGGTTAGCCGAAAGTAGAACTGAATAGAAGACTGTCTCAGAAGGAAGAAATTCCTCTGTCCATAATCCGCCAACTTCTGTATCCACCGTACCGGTATCATCGTTAATTTTGTTACGGGTAACAACCTCGGTAGCCATACGGGCGAAGTCCTTAAAAACATTGTCAGCAACGATGGCAAACCGATTAGGGAACTGTTTTTTCCAGAAGTCGTATTCTTTTACTGTTGGAAAGATATGATCCCTGATGAACTCAGCAATGCTTCTTGCATTTTCGTCTTCTTGAGCTTTGAGGGCGAATTCATCAAAGACCGCTCTCATATCTTTGTCATCTGTCCCCTGAGAAATAATAGTTTTATCCTTATCTTTTAAAGAGATAACCCGAATACTTTCTTCCTCTGGTTCAGGGATAGTTACGTTCTTTGGCCAAGTAGTTTTTGACGAACCTACAAGTTCAAAATCCCGTTTGAACCTCTGGAGGATAAGTGGACAGGTAATGTAAGCAAAGATTCCATAGATAGAGCGTACGGGAAATAGTAATAGCTTTGCCTCTCCTACACCAAGAGCACCAGCGTAATCAGAAGCACCTGAGTCGGGGTTTGGCCCAAAAGACTCCAGAATTTCATTCACAGGCTTAGGCTCTTGACCTTCAAAGTAATCCCTCAGAGAGCCCTTTAGACCAGAAGCATGGATAACAGGCAGGTCTGTAAAACGCTCTCGTTGAACAGGCATATCAATATACCCTGTCCCAGAACCTGCGCCTGGATGCACAGGCGTCTCCGCGTAAAGAAACAGCATCGTTTTTTCTTTGTACATATTACCACCCTCCTATTAGTGCAAGTCCAAACCCTTCCTTCCAATAAGCTTGTGGTTGGGTTCCGACTGCTAATGATTTGTAAAAAAAGTTAGCCAGTAAAAGAGAAACATTTGACTTCCTCTGTTCATCAGTCCAGCAATCCCAGTCTGTACACCGAAAGAAATACACACTCCCTGCCGGCACTGCTTTTTGAATTTCTTTAGGATGTTTCTTTTTTATATCAAATCCCCCTATCGGAATAGCTCGACCTACGCATGCTCCAACCAACCTGACACGAAGAGAAGTGTCGGGAAGGTTTCCCTCTAAATAACCATTTTGACCGGATAGAAAATCTGGATACCACCCGTTTTTGAATATTGCTGGAGTAATAAAATAGATCTTGAATTTTCCTTCTTCTGTGATCCTCTTTTTGACATCTTCAATTATTTTTGCCCACTCCCCATCCTCAATTTTAGTATATCCAGCCGGACGACTATCTCCACCCAAACGAAACATCCCATCCTTTGGTAGAATACCATTGTCGTTATCCACATCCACTATAAGCCCCACATTATCATTCATACGAAGATGATTTACCGAATAGAGGAGGTTCAATTTCACGGTTCTGGTTTTAGGGTTTAAACCAATACCAAGACGAGGTTCAAATTGAAAGATATTATCATCTTTTTCCAATATTGTTTTATCTTTCTCTTGTGGAAACTCCCCCATTAGATACTGAAATAGATAATTATGACTCAAGAGATACCCTTCTATCTCCTCAACATGCTGTTTTGAATCTGGTCTGCAATGGTATACCCCATTATATTGAAAATTCGTAGAATTTTTTAGGAGGGATTCATCCATTAAAGGTTTAAGGAGTAGACAGATTCTGGTATCCTTTGTCTTAACAAGGTCTTTCGGAATTGGGTAGAATGTACAAATGTTTGAGAGATCTCCCGAAAGGTCCTTTGCCAGCACAGGACCTCGTATGCTCAGAGAACCAAATTGGCCGGGACTACTGCCGATAACAGATTGCACTTCTGGTGAGTTTGGCCAATTCTGCCAGTCTGAGTAGTGACTCAATATGCAGGCACGTAGAGCTCCGTAAAGAGTGCGGGGATAAGGTAGGAAATTTGATTTGCCTTCCGATTCGGTGCCTGCATCAAAAGGACGACCATCTCGATAAAATTGTGTGTCCAATGGACGAATAAAAAATCTCATCAGCGCCCTCCTCCTCTGGCTATGTAAGTTACTATATCCATTAAACCCATAAATTGCTCCCAATCATTTACCTCAAACAGAAGTGTTTTAAGTCTCTCAAGCAATCGATTAAGTTCGGTAGGATCGATCTTATTTGTATCTGCATGTCGGGAAACCAATCGGCTTATCTCTAACTGGGCTGCGTCTCTCTTGACCCTTATGGTCCCTATGTTAATAACCTCCAACAATCCCAACTTTTCGGTAGCAAATTGGTAATACCATCTATCCGAAATCTTGCCTTCTTGGTAGTATTTGACCAAGTCTTGTAAAAGCGGCACAACTTTGAGTGCATTATATTGCCAATGTGCCATCCCATAGGTTGTTCCTCCGGAGCGCTTCATAAGGGCAATACAAAAACCATTCTTTCCATCAAGTCCGTCCTTTACCATCTTGACTGCCTTTCGCACCTCAGACAGAACCTGTAAAAGTGCGTGCTGATGATGGGCAATTACTACTCCAATAGATGCGGTGGCATCCAGAATCTTTTTTTTGAAATTTTCCCGGCATTCCTCAATTGTGGGAAGAATATCTTTTAATGAAACAAAAGCTATACCTTCATCGCCACCAAAATAGATAACTTTACCGAGGTGCTGAGTCTCTACTATGGGAGGTATCAGGTTTGCAGAAAACTCACAGAGGTCTTTGCTAAATTGTCGGTGTTCTCCTTCTGATTTCTTCCCAGAAATCTTTTCTCCCATATTGTCACCATCCATCTGAAATACAGCGTAATACTTACCCGGACCAGGACAGACAATTCCCTCTTCCTTAGCTAGATATTTTACTCTGTTAACCACTGCTTTCAGACTTGTCTTGCTATCTTTTACATCATTCAGATCAGCTTTCAGGGTTTCTCTCTGTTTTATAATATTGTCATAAGTTTCTTCAAGTAACCAATCCCCATCCATTCTTACAAGCTCAAAAAGCGGAGGAGTCATACTGACTGCCGAGTCCTGTTTAGGTAAAGGTTCTACTTTAAAGTCAAGCCCTTCCTGCTGAGCCACTACCTTTGCCTTTTGGATAAATTCTACTATAAGATTTTGATCCTTGTCCAGGAAAACTGTAGGTTTTTCTTTGGTTTTTTTTATAATACCTCCAACAAAATCTGCCACGGCAAATGAACTTGTGGAAGGAAAATCGAAAGTACGTCCAAAGACATAATTAGGAGCTAATCGTTTTGTTGTGCAAATGGCGCAAAGGTGCTCTTCTTCACGAAATCTATACCCGGTTGTTTGACGAACCTTATCCCAAAAATCTTTTAGTTTTTCTCGTTTAAGACTTCCATCATCTTGAGAGTTAAGAGGTTCATATAGGCCACAAAGTGTGCATTTATACCCCGGTTCGTTAATCTGGCTAAAATCCCGAACCGCTTTGCGAGCACCGAATAATGCTTCAGCTTGTTGATAGGAATCAAGGTAATTATTCTGACTTAAAGTAGAGATAGCCCAATAAATTTCAAAAAGCTTTTCCCCTTGCCTCTTCCAGATATCATTCCAAGTTTTTTGGGATTGAATAGGATTATTTTTAGAAAATCGCTTACTAATCTTTGCCTCAAGTTCCGATTGCACATAGGATACAAACTCAGAAAAGGTTTGCTTTACAATAACCTCGGCCTGCTCTAAGACTATCGGTGCCTGGGTTTTATCTAATCTACACACAAATCGGTTGGGCACGGTGGGTCTGAGTTCGTTCTTTTCAGAGCGTGGATTATTGTCCCAAGGTTTTTGCCCACTTTTTCTTAACATTTGCACATATTCGAAAAGAGGCTGATTATCTAATGAAGGATATATGATAACATTTTTAACTTCTTTACAATTCTGGATAACAGTATCTATGGCTACACAGTTGAGATAAGAAAGTAAATAGGAACCTGACCAAAAATCCTGGGTCTTTTTGGCACAGGTTATAAACTCCTGCACTGGGCCAATTTGGAAAATACCAAAAACTATAGGCATAAGGATACCTCCTACTTCACAAGCTATTCAGAAAATCATCAATTACAAAATTGTCTGGTTGTTTTAAATAGTGTTCTGCATCAGGATCTTTCTTTAAAATTTTGACTCTTTCCCCATCTGGGAGAAATTTACTCCAGAGAGCGGAAACAACTACATAATATTTATTTTCGTCAGGTAAGTAGCCAATTTTGATAAACAGTGGGGATGCTCGCCGACTATGGACACTACCCAAGGCCTCTACCTGTAGTCTATCACGAAAATAATATTGGATTGGTAAACCAATGGCTGATCTATCCAAAGGATTACTCCCATGTTTCGGATAAATACCGCTTGAAGCGAAGGAGTGAAGTGCTCGTCCACCATTAGGAAAGCGGGCGCTATGTGGTGGTCTAGGGGGATCTGGAAATTCACATAACTTTGTGCCGATATCATCTGCCGCTTTTTCCCAGCTTGTATAGCGACCTAATGATAATACCTTATATTTTGATATGCTCCTTCTGAATGCTGTATAAGAGGGAACCTGTAAACTATTTGGACAATATGATTTGTTTATTCCACTCTCAAGAAAACCGAGAACATTTTCTATTATCTTCTCGGTTTTAGGACTCCATTTCTGGCACATAAATTGAGGTATTTCCTGGATTTCTTCAATTGGCTCAATTTTTGTAACTCGGAACGAACCTGCTCCCCGGCGAGCCCTAGCTCCAATGCCACCAAGATTCTCCAGCCACCAGAGAGCTGTGATAACTTCTTTGGCACCTTGCTTGTTAAAAAATCTGAATTGAAGATCTACTGTAGTACCCGGCTCTATCCAGTTAATTCTCCCTGGAGATTTTCCCATTTTATACATAGAGTAAAACAGGTATCTGATGCCAGCTTGATTAATACTAAATGCTTGCTTTTGAGAGTTTGAATTTCTAATAAGACTTTGTAAAGGTTGCTTTAGACTTATAGAAAACTTTGCTTTACAAGTAGTGTCCCCGAAGATCTGGCTTTCAGCTTCATAAAGTTTAGTTTCATCAGAGAAATCTTGGTATGCCCGCCACCAAAAGCGCAAGAGCCCCTTCAAAGAAGGAAGACGAAATTCGGAAACTATTTTATTTTCCACAGCTCCAATAAAGGCTGGAGTAACAAATTTGAGTGATACATTTACTTCTTTCATTTTTATCTCCTTATACTACCTCTCCCATTTTAAATTTACTCTCCATGCTTTTATTATCACAAAACTTTCCATTTGAACTTTTTCTCTTATTTTACTATTTTTCCATCTTTATTAAGCTCCAAAAAGAAGTTTATATTTTCTATAATTCCCCTTTAGGCCATATAAATATAACATATCAAGTCTTTCAAAAGATTTAGGTATTTCTATCTTTATTATTCTGTTTAGTTTTGCTATCAGATTTCTTTGCTCCCCGCCCTTTTCTCAAGTTCCTCACGAATATAACTTGGAATACTGTGGGGAGGGATGGGGTAAGAGCAACTGGCATTTGCGTTTTTGTATTTATCTTCATGATTATCTCTATATAATTTTTCACTTGAAAATGATGAACGCTCGTGATCTTTTAGATATCCATGAATCCACTCTTGTGTTTGGTTATTAAAGAAATCAATCAATATTTTCTTTAAAAGATTGGCGCACTTAGGATCATCCTGGAGTTTTCTTATAGTATTTTCTACACCCTGGGCTATTACAACTCCTTTACCGCCTTCTTCATATTCAAAGTGATGACTGCCTGTATGAAAAATTATTCCTACATCCTGACAGGTTCTTATCAATGACTCTTCTTCCATTCCTATTGATAATCCCAGAGGGTCCTCAAATCCAATGGCTTCTGGCAAAATATGAATCCATTTATGATTTTGACTAAGTGATTCTTCATAAGCTTTTGCATATTTATCATCAAAATCATATGGGGCCAGGTCACTCATAGAAAAATTCGCTGACAATCTGAGGGATACAAGCCTTCTATTCCCCTTTTCGACTGATGTTATACGTACAACATCTTCTGGTATTTGAGGTAATTGTGCAAAATCATTTTGTTCAAGACCGCTGATAAGAAATCTGGTTTCAACAGATTCTTGCCCTGTATGACGAATAAATGGTGAGGATTTATTGGTAATACAGTCCTGTATTTTATTGCCTAATATTTGCATTTCATCCTTCATCGCATCAAGAATTGTCATATCATTAAACCCTGATTGAGAAATGCTTTTGTTTACTTTTAAATCAATTTCTTTTAAAATCTCTTCCGGTGAAGTCTTTCTCCAATCGACTAATTGTTTTCTCAGGATTGTTGCAATATCGGCTAAATTATGCTTAATATAATCTTCGTAAAATTTTTCTACATCCTTATGTTCTGACTTTACTTTTATCTGGGCATCTGACCCAAAGGTTAAGGTATCCCATATTTTTTTCTCTTCACCTTCTTTTCTTATTCTTAGAGTGTTTAATTTATTACATAAACTTGAGTGCTCTTTTTTTCTCAAGTCAATTAAATCCTTTATTCCGGCAATAATTTTAAATGTGTATCTACGTTTCTCTACTTTCACTAATAGATCAAACAATCTCTTTGTTATCCGTAAAACACTTTCAACATGGGGTTTGACTCTTTTTGCCCAACCTATATCAATAAACCATTTCTTTTTGCCAATCTTCGCCAACCACTTGATACTATTTTCAACAGTATCATCTAGCTGGCTAACATTTTTAATAAGTAACTGTTGTTCATCTTCCAACATCATTTCTACGGTATTTAATTCTGATTTGAATCTATCAAGCAAGGCTGAATAATATGCAGGTCCTTTGGCAAGCAAAATATCATCTGTTAAGGTGGCAAATTTTCTCTTGATTGTTATAAGATAATCATCAAAAGCTTGGTATATTCTTCTTGAATCTCCATCATATTCCCGCTTTAATCTATTTTTCTCCTCCCTGATTTTGTTGTTTAATGTACCTTTACGTTTGATAATAGTTTCTGCTGACAAGGTAGCATATTGATTCTTATCTAAAAGAGTATTTTCCCAATTTTCATAAAAGAAATCGGAACAAAGATAACCTGTATTAGGATTTAGTATTCGATTTTCAATCTCCTTCTGGGTAAAATCTTCAGATATATGTTTGGTTATAAGTTCCTTGATCCCCCAATTTACCATAATTCTGCGGATATCTTCTAAAGGAAAAGATATACTTGAAATACCTAATCCATTACACCAGTTGCGAGTCTCTGCTTCAACAAATGGGCGAATATTTACATTGGTAGTGTGAAGCGGATGTTGTAGTGTACTTATAATCCAAAAGAGAAATTCTCCTACAAGAGGACTGATATGTAATCGGTCTTTCAAGTCTATTGTTTCGCTTTCTTTCTCAACCAAAAAACAATAATCAAAAAGTTTTTCCCCTAGTTTTACTCCATCATTTTTTTTAGCATCATACCAAATTTCCCATCTTCCGCCAGTCATATAATGATTGATTTCCTTTAATGTAGCATAAGTATTTGAATGTATTTGCCAGATTGACTGTGGTAAATCGATAACTGTTTCAAACATCTTAGGTAAAAATGCGACAAGATTTGTACGTAAACCTAAATTTTTAACAATTCCGGCTATGTCCAGAAGCATGCCACTTCCTGTTCCCCCGCAAACTGAAGTAATTATGTAACATCGAGGTGTTCTATCCGGGATCTGTATGCCACCTTTTGATAATTGAGTAGTTAAATTAATCGCTTCATCGCTCTTAACACTATTTACTGCAGTGGTAATTACCTTTTTAATCTTCCCATAAGCAACTCGATGTTGGAAAAAAGCCAATCTTCCAGCTTGCCTAATCTGACCCGATCCTCCAATGATTTCCGTTATTGGTAGTTTTGGGAATAACCACTGCTTAATTTGTGGATTTTTACTAAGGAAGTTTTTTTTCTGCATAGCTAATAATGTTTTTTCATCAATATGAGCAGCGATAGTGGGAACATCGGGTAAATCCGGGAGACTCAATTCTTCTTTTTCTTTACCAGACTCTGTTTCTATAACCGATAGATTAATTATATGTGGGAGTCCGGTAGAGGGGTTAACCCATTCCTTGGGGAATCTATCCATAAAATTTTTCTTTAAAAATTTGCATACTAACTTACCTGAGCCACCTATTCCTATGACTACTGTAGGATACATATTCATAATTATTTCTTCTCCTTTAACCTTAATGAAGCCTCTTCTTCGGTTATACCTAAAAGATTGAACTTATTCTCATATGGTTTTAATTGAACTTCGAAATAGAGCTCACCAATTTTAATAATATCTCCTTCTTTAACTTCTTTCTCTTCAACAACAAATTTATTGTTTAATTCTAAACTTCCTTCTTCGCTATGAATAAAAAATTCTTCTCCTATCCGGTTAATAATTAAATTCCTTTCACCTACTGACGGATCTTTTAACTGTCTTGAGCCAACTGTTGCTGTGTCTCCATCTTTAAGTTTTAAAGTAACCAAAGGCACGGGGGCAGGTTCGGAAGGTATAAATGATTCAGTGGGTGGAATAAACTCTTCTTTTTCTTCTACTCCTTCTTTTTCTTCTTTCGGTGTAGGTTTATGGATTTTTGCAAACCTTCCCTTTATTATCAAAAATATTATCAAAAATAATAAAACACCAAAAACATACGGCAGAACTTTCCTTAAGATTGGAATCCAATCAACTTTCGCTTTTGCTTTTTTTTCTTCTTCTACAATAGGAGCGACAGGGACCACTTCTTTTTTGGGCAATACACGAACGATATACTCTGCCTCTCTGGTAAAATTAAACTTCTTTGTCTCAGTAGTGATCCCCTGAGCTACAATCTTTACGATATAATCTCCAGAAATTGATGTATCTGTATATATATTTCCGTAAATTCCATCTCCTTGTTCCTTATCTTTATGCACACCATCATCATATAGTTCAAATTTTTTAATATTACCATCAGGGTCTTCCACCCGTGTAAAAAACTGTAGATTTTTAAGGAAATTTTGTGAAGTAATTCGACTTCCCTCAATTTGGAGTGAAGCTGTAATGGGAATTGAATCGCCGACCGAATATTCAGTCTTGTCATCCCCAATCAATATTTTTAAATCTGTTCTTCCCCAGGTACTGATAGTGATATCCAATTTCACATCTTTCTCCCCTTTAATTACAGCTTCCCATGTGCCTGGTAAAGGATTAATAACATTATATAATTCATAACCTTCTTCAAAGATATGTCTTACCCCTTCCTTTACTGTTTTTCTATCTATAATTTCTCCGTTAGGTTCTCTTAATAAAATTTGTACATCTGAAGGAATAATTTTTCTCTCAAAGATAAACTTAAAGTTTATTTCCTTTATAAAATCATCAATATTAACTTTATGTACTATCTCTTCACCAATAAATTGGACCTTCTCTTCCGTAATCTTTTCTCTGGTTTTTTTTAACTGTTCCAGAATTTCTGAAAAGACAGCCTGCAAACTACTGGCTTTTTCGATAAAATAATAGTTTCTTATTCCAACTTCATTAACTGTATAATCAGCAATTTCTTTAAGAACCTGAACATCTGCTCCTTTTCCAAATGCTACGGTAAATACCGGAATGCTGTTCTCTTTGTATTGGGGAAGGACCTCATTCCGTAAAATCTCTCTGCTAATAGGGGCAACTGTGGCTTTATATTTTTCCTTTATTTCGCTTATTGTCTTGCGGTCTCCAGAGGCTCCCTTTATTTCTTGAAGATAATCTTTATTGTATGGTGAAAATATATCTCGACACGGGTCTGGATCAATTTCGCCATCGGTTAAAAAAATAACTGCTTTTATGCTATCACTTCGGGCTCGAGACATTTCTTTTAGTGAGGTCTGCAGGGCTAAAACTATATCCGTAAATTCGCCTTTTGCTTCAATCTTATCAATTTTCTCTTTGAGGATTATTTTATCTTGAGGAGTAAAAATTTCATACAGCGGAAAAACGATATTGGCTTCAGTACTAAAATCCATTATTCCAATTCTATCATTGTTTTCACAAAGATCTACAAAGAGTTTTGCTCCTTGTTTTCTTATCCCCTCAGGGTCTCTATCTTTCCAGGCCATACTTCCTGAGGCATCAATTAATAAAACAACATCTATGGATTTTGCAGAACTCTGAATAGTTATTACCAATAAAAGTGAGAGACATAGGGATAGGACTATAAATATGATTGCTCTGCTTTTTTTATTCATATTACCTCCTTGCAAAAGACAAACTAATTTTCCGTATTAGGATTGTCTACTTTATATGTGGAGTAATAATTCTGCAAGCAAATGTTTTTATTTTATAATCTTTATTTCTAATATTATTTTAAAAATATTCTCATCACGATAGAACAAGCAAAGAGAAGCCACCCAAGGATTAGTAATATTTTTACTATTTTCTTTGGTACACTAAGTACTTCGAGAATTATAAAAATAGCTGTTAAACTAGCCAAAAAAGCAGCTACTTCTGCATAGTAATCTGCTAATTGAGGATTAGTTTTAAAAATTGTTTGTTCTAAGAGAAACACTATTCCTTTTTTTAAATAATCATATATCGTAAATAAGAAGTTTGCTACATAGTCTATTAGTCCCGGTTCATTCGATTTTAATAATTCTGAAATATTTATTCCAGTAGTATTCCCTTGGGCTATAGCCGGGGAGATTAATGCGGGCATAAGAAAAATAAGGGTTAATAGAAAAATTGTCCCTTTTATTAAGATACTGTATTTTTTCATTATTCTATCCTTGTTAATCACAGATTATTTTCAAAAAAATCTGCAGCTAAAAAGTATAAAGTATTATAAAAATTTATTAATTATATTAAATATATAAGCACTCCTACTTTTATTAAATATCACAATTCTCGGATAAAAAAGTTGCATCTAATTTTTAATCAACGTATATATATTAATTCTACATAAAAATTAAAAACCCTTCTTTTTTCTAATTATTTTTTAAAATATTTTATTAATTTAATTTTGGGTTAAATTATTTTTTTAGTTTGTATCTCTAAATTAATTCTTTAATTGCTTTTCGTCCTATCTTAACCCTCTTTAATCATCTCCTTTAAGCCGGTTCAATTTATCAAATTTTTATTGGTAAATCTTTTTTAAAAAATACCAGACCGCTTTTCTTTCAATCCTTTTTAAACAAGGCATACTGCTTAAACAAAAAAATGAAAAAGTGTAGAAACTGCGAAGCGAGGGTGTAGTTTCAATCCTTTTTAAACAAGGCATACTGCTTAAACATAGTGCTAAATGTGGTAACTTGTAAAGAGGAAGGGTTTCAATCCTTTTTAAACAAGGCATACTGCTTAAACTCAGTAAGTTTGTAAACCTGCAAATACACCATGCTGTGTTTCAATCCTTTTTAAACAAGGCATACTGCTTAAACACTCCATATTTATAGGGGTTTACTAGATTATCAAAGAACAAAGATAATGATATGAGTTGATGGGATTATGCTTCAAACGGTAATTATACTTCACTTTTTGAGCCTCTATTAATTTATTCCGTTAAAAATTTCGAAAATCGATCTGATTTTATGATAAATATTGTACATATTTAGGGTAATATCGCTTAAAACCATTGAAATATATAGATCTTTATTTTCGAAAATCAAATACTGTTTTTAGAATTTCAGTGATTTTCGAAAAAATTGAATATTTTGATTTTTTTACCTCTTTAAAATCCTTATAATGCAAGGCTTTCAAAATCCTGAAAATAAGTAAAAAACACAATTTTCGAAAATCGATTGGTAAAATCTATAAAAATTTGATTTTCGTATTTTTTTCTTAAAATCTTAAAATGGCTAAAATCTTTAAAAGCCTTATTTTAACTTAATTATATGAAATTTGCTATATTTTAAATTGTCGAAAATCGATTTTGGGGAAAAAAGTAACATTTTTCTAATATTACTCCAATTTTAACCAAAAGTCCAGAAAACGAATTGCCTCATCAAAAAAGTACTCCAAATTATTTTAATTTATTGTCTATTCTTTTAATATAATTTTATTTTTTCTGTTCATACTATAACGATCTGAAAAATAGAATTTTACAATATCTTTTAAACCTAGCGAATTTAATTTCTTTTTTAAGAGTTCTATTTTTTGCATTTTGCTTTCAATTTTTTTAAATTCATCTTCCATTTTATTTAGATTTTTTATTTTAAATAATTTATCTCTAATTTTGCAAATTATATATCCTTCATTCTCCCATTTTTTTAACTTTCTCTCACATTCCTTTCTTTTATTCACAATAATACGTTGCTTATTTGCATAAAATAATAAAACAGTTAAACTCAAAAATAAAATTGTTATGCAAATATAAATATAAATATTTTTAATTGTTGGTGCAAAATCATTTTTATTTAGCGCTCCATCTTGATCAATATCTATTGCCAATTTATACCCTTCTTGAGCTAAAAGATACGCTTCCGAATAATTTCCTTTTTTATACTCATCTTCAGATTGAGATAATAAAGATTTTAACAAAAGTTCAATAGATGTATTATTAATATAACTATATTCATATTGAAAAATAGAAGTTTTAGCTTTATCGATTAATGAATTTGCATTATCAGCTTCTTTACTTATTTTAATTGCGTTGTTTCTCGCTTGTTCAGCAAGGTCCTTTGCTTTGGTGTAATCTCCTTTTTTGAATGCATTTTCTGATTGAGAAAATAGAGAGTCTGCTTCAGAAATAATAACGTTCTTTGATTTTTCTTGAGAAATGGAAGATTTTGCTTCATTTATGGAAGAGGTCGCATTATCAGCTTCTTTGCTTTTTTTTATTGCATTGTTTCTTGCTTGTTCGGCAAGATCCTTGGCTTTTGTATAATCTCCTTTTTTGAATGCATTTTCAGATTGAGTAAATAGAGATTCTGCTTCAGAAATAATAACGTTCTTTGATTTTTCTTGAGAAATGGAAGATTTTGCTTCATTTATGGAAGAGGTCGCATTATCAGCTTCTTTGCTTTTTTTTATTGCATTGTTTCTTGCTTGTTCGGCAAGATCCTTGGCTTTTGTATAATCTCCTTTTTTGAATGCATTTTCAGATTGAGTAAATAGAGATTCTGCTTCAGAAATAATAACGTTCTTTGATTTTTCTTGAGAAATGGAAGATTTTGCTTCATTTATAAATTTTTGAGCAACTATTTGCAGATTTTCAAAGAAATGTATTTTATTATCTAGGGAACCAACTACTATAGAATTCCCATCTCCTGATATTGAGACCGAAGAAATATTGTTTATTTTTCTGTTCCATAAGAGCTGCCCTTTATAATTTAAAAGATATAAAATATTATCTTCATTGCAAAAGGTAACATATTTCCCATCTTTTGACACTGAAATAGCTTTAACACGATTATTAGAATTATATTCCCACAAAAACTTTCCAAAATTGTTTAAATAATATAGTTTATTGCTATTTTCATGCCCACCAGCTATATATTTTCCATCTCTTGAAATTGAAACTAAATACTTATTAAACATATGAGAACCAGATATAATATATTCCCATATAATTTTCCCTGTACTATTTAATAAATATATTCCTCCTTTTTGACTAAACATATCAGGACTTTTCATGCCAACTGCAATATAATTTCCATCTGATGATATAGATACAGTACTTTCCCCTTGTGAACCTATGCCAAGACGGTAATTCCACAATGACTTACCCTCTTTGTAAAAATAGAGTACATCGCAACTACCTAAAGTTTGTGCAAATAATGCAACTGAATATTTTCCATCTTCTGAAAATGAGAATGAACTAATGCTTGCACCTTTACTATTCTGTAAAAACTCTCCTCTACTATTCAGACGATAGTATCTTCCTTCTGACCCAAAAGGATCAAAAGGATTATTATTATCTACTGTAGCAACATGAACTATACCTCTATTTACAGAAATATCTTTAATGGGAAATTCAGTATTAGCGGTCCATAAAAGTTTTCTCTCATTATTTATATAATGTATTTTATTATCACTGCATCCAATTGCTATATATTTTCCATCTAATGAAATTGAAACACCCATAACCTTACCCGTAAATTTATAATCCCAAATCAGACCATACATTTCAGCATTACCAATTTCACTGTTGATTAAAAATAGTAATACAATAATCACTATGTAGATCGACTGATAAAATGTTAATTTTTTTTGGGTTTTATGCATTCGATCAACTTCCATTTTTTCTATCTTTATTACCTTCCATTTAAAAAAGACACATCCCATTTTTCTATGGTTTATTTTCCTTTTACAAGACCTTTCCTTAGAACGTTTATCTATTATAATAATACCTAAAGTTTCAACTTATCTGGCTAAAAAACTCCTCAGGTCCTATAAGATTGCCGCTAAAAGTTAGCCAATTATTGAGCCAGTACAGCCGTCGCCATTATCTATTAAGGATTTAATCGTTAAATTTGACTTCCAAAAAAAAATATCTTTCTGTGCGACGAATCAGTTTTAGAGTCCAGAGCCTTACTTCACTTTATCGCTCAGCCAGATATTCACTGCCTCAGGACTCTCCTGCCTTGGTAATAAGGTAATGGCATTGTTTGGGCATTTCGCCCTACACAAGCCACACCCGAAACACCTGGTGGGATCTATATACACCTTAGAAAGCGCAGATGAGTAAAACTGAGCCCCGAACTGACATTGACTCATACAAGATTTGCACCCTGTACAAAGGTCCAAATCTATCTGGCAGATGTATTCTGCCCGGAAGAAGTTGGGAGCACCTCGCTTCTCAATATACCCCTTGTAGGCTCCACAATCCCGGTCACAATTACACATGCCTACAACATAAGGGGTTACTCCTGTCCAAATGCTATGTATCAGCCCTTCCTCATCATATTGGCGAAAGATCTTCTTGGCTTCCTCCTTGTCAAGCACCTCCAGGGATGAAGCAGCATCAGGAAACTTACCCAATATATTCCATTTATCCATCCCCAAACCGAAACAGTATCGTTTGTCTGTCTTTCCTGTGGTAATGAACCGGCATCCACAAGGCATTCTGGTAATAGAATCTATCATATCTATTACTCTTTCAACATCCTCGATGGGCAGTACTTGGCCGAAATGTTCGACCTTCCGATGTGCCACCAGCTCATCTTCGCTGGGTTGAACCTTAGGAAGCTTACTCGATGACGGAATATCTTTTGACGCCTTTTGTGTTTTGGGCACACTGCCAATCGCCGGTATCACAAAAGTCTCCCAGAAGCAATTGTTCCACTCGAACCGCGTTGTAGCTCCAACGATCCCCTTTTGGGCGGCAGAAAGCTCCTCATGGAGTAATTCTTCGGCGTAGTTCTTCATTTGGAGATACCATTTCTTTCCCTCACCATGTTCAGTACAAAACTCGCACATTTTGTCCTCCTTTCGCTGCAAAAGTAAGCGAACAGATTAAGCCCCTCAATCCTCCAATATAGGTTTTCTGAAAGTTATCTCCTCTTCGTTTTTCTGCAACATAAGCAATTTTATATATAATATTTTGCGAAAATAAGAAATATTTTACTCCTTAACCTTAAGTTCTTTCTTATTATTTTATTAAATCAAAGCTAAAATATAGTTTTTAATTTATTTTAATGCTTCTGTAAATTTCTTCTGAAAATCTTCTTAATTTAAATACACATCCTATTTTTTCTACAGTTTAATTTTCTCTTTTACGAGTTCTTCCTTTAGGACGTCTTTCTATAATAATACTTAAAGCCGCAAGCTTCCGGTTAAGAAACCCCTCCATAAAGATTTAAATAATGTGAATTTGTGAAGCCTGACCCCAATTCCTCTTTCTTAAAAAGAAAGTTTATGTAACCTAACGTCTTGTTTCACTTCTTTTGCAGGTTCTGTTTCAGGTTCTGAGCAAATTCTTCCGCATGTTTAAGGTCTAGAGCATTAGGTCTGCCCTTATTCATTCCCCCAAATAGTTTAAGGAAACTATTTGTGTTAAAACCTTTACAGCTGAACTCATCAACAATCATGTAACCTTTAGATTGCAGTTTTTCTCTAAGCGTCGAGTGATCTTTGGCGACTTTAGATTCTCCCATAATTGCACTGGTTGAGAAAATGAATGCTTTCTTGTTGGTGACTGATGGTAGTTTATCGGCAAGGTCAAGCAGAACTTTATGGTGTTTTGCACTATAAATCCCTGAGCCAAAGCCTATTAGACTATACTCTTGAAGTTCTTCAGGGTTTATTTGCTGAGGCGTTTTTATTTGTGCATCAAGAACTTTTGCGAAGACGTTAGCGATTTTTTCAGTATTATTGTGATGATATGAATACAAAACCAAAAGAGATTTCATTACCATATTTTCCATTTTTTTCACCTGTTCTTTATATTATTTAAATTATCCCGTACATTTACCTTGTTTGGAATTATTGATACGACTTCACCTTCTAAATTGTTTAAAAATTGTTCCAATTTGTTTTGGTCATTTTCCATTTTGATTTCCAGTCGATGAACTCTGTATTTCATATTATCTCCTTTCTATTTATTATTTATAACTTATCATTCGCAATTAAAATCTTTAATATCAGGAACTATCTATATCCGGTTAAACTTCAACAAAGATAATAAAGCTTTAAGGGTTAGGATTCCCATCCATTCAATCTTAGCAATTTCCCATTCTTCTAAATATTTGTCCCATTGCCATGTAGGTAGCAGCTTACCATCTTGTTCAAGTCTATCTACTAAATAATCTAAGTCCTGATCTATAAATTTGCGCTCAATTTCAAAAAAGTTCTCAGAATTGAACTCTATAAACTTTAATGGGGTCGGTACATAATTTATCCATTCAGATTCGTTTATGTTAACCAATTGAGAAACAGCCAATTTTAGTGTATCTACAATTTGATTAGAAAATTCTTCGTCTAGATCATTATACATCCGGATATAACAAAATATTTCATGCTCTGATTTAAATTCTGTACGTTCATTCAAATTAGCTATAGCATAACTTATTAATGAATAAATATCTAGGTTATTAAGGTATTCTTTATACTTATAAAGATACCCTATCAATTCAGCTGTAGGATTTCCCCATGAATAGTCAATAACTGTCATATTTATATCATTTCTAAATTCCCACCAAGGTGCATGAGGATATTCGTTAACATTACTTGGAACACTATACCAACCATTTCTATTGCTATCAAAAGTTGTCTCTAGATATTCAACAGCTCTAGCTATCATATTTTGTCCCCTATCACTATTATCTAACATACTCAAATATCTTAGGCCAATCGATGTTGCCATCGGTGAGGACTGTATAAGTTTAAAATCGGGTTCGATACCTCGACCAAAACCTCCATCTGAATTTTGAAATTCTTCTAATGAATCCAATATATCCTCACCACTTGAATCATTAAAATAATAATTAAATATAGCACTTTCCAATGGTCTTGCTTTTTTATTCATATAGCTATTTAATTGATTGAAAAGAGTTTTCGATAATTTCTTCACATTTAAACCTCCATTCTTTGATCCCAACCCCAACGCACTGCTCCGATATAGGTGAGCTAATTGTATTTAATGTTCTGCGGATAAATGAAGTTGCCGAAGGCAATTTGGGGAAATCTTTGATTTCCCTTTTATCCGCTGTTATATGACCGAGCCGAAGGCGAGGCAAGGTTGCGAAGCAATCGCAGAGTTTCGAACCCCGCAAAAATTAAATCTTTAGTCATTTGAGTTACCTCTTTTTAATTAATTCCACACCTTCCTTAAAAGCAATTTCAATAAGGATACCCTTAAAAATTTTGGCTTTGGTTTTTGTGTCGTTTGGCTTAATATTATCTGTTTTTATTTTTTGAGTTGCTCTATCTAATGAATTTTCAAGACTTGTTGAATCAAGTAAAGCTGCTGCTTTGCAGTAAAAACTTCTCGATCTTCCATCATCAAAATTCTCTATCATTGTTTCGAGTAATTCAATTCGCTTTTTCTGCTGTTCTATGAATTTCTTAATCCCATATTCTTTTATAAAATTCAAATTTGATATGACTTTTTTGTATGGTGGATAAGAAGAAGATTGTTTCAATTGCTGATATTCTTCTTCACTTTTGAATTTAGAGCATGGAAATTCGGGACATTCAGCACAAACTTCAAAATTCTTTTTCTTGACACAACAGGTTATAAAGGAACAAGATGGATGCTTATTGGAGAAATCAGGACCAGCACACCCGGGACATCTTGAAGTCCCCACAGTATAGTATCTTGGGCATAAACCACAATCAAGCCCGCATACGCCAATTGTTGGGTAGATTTTCGTTTGTTCCATGATTTTCATTCCCCAATTAGTTTTAAGATCTCTTCTTGCTCATTACTTCTTAATTTCTTCATCCCATCTTTGATTATCCATTTCGCATCTTTACTCGGATTTGCTTTAGTCCATTTCATTAAAAATTTTGCTAACTCATCTGGATTCTCTTTGGTTATTTCTCTCAAAATCCATGATGCCGCCTTTTTTATATCTTTGTCCTTATTTTCCATGACCAGATCAAGAATCCCGAAAAATTTATCTGTGATTTGGATTCTCTTGTATCCTCATAAACTTACCACTCTAAAACGCCTGATCCATTTATTCTTATCTTTAATCCATTTTCCAGAAAGTGGTAAAACAAGTTCTAGTCTCTGATAAACTATTGGTTCTACTCCGCACATAGCAAGATTATCACAATTAGCCCAGTTATCGAGATCAGGTAATACTGAAGAGATAAAATCTAAACAAACTTTTTAATTCTTTGGACCAAACTTCTCCAAGCTTTTTCCTGCTATCTGTCTCGCTTCATTGGATTATCTGCTTTTTCAAGTAACTCCTTTGTTCTTTTTTGAAGCAATGTTTTATCCATATTTATACCTTCTATGCGGGGTTAAGAATTTCGTATAACGTTTTGCGTGTTTGTGAAGCCCTGAAGGGATTTTGCGAGCATGGCAAACACTTTGTTAGGCGAAGCCACAGCCTCTTCTAAAAACTCTCTTTTTGTAAACATTAGCCTTAATATCGTGATCTCAATCCTCCATCTCAAACAATTTGACAGCTAGTTTTATTTTCGAAATCACGTCCACATCGAAAGGGCAACGCTCCATACAGACACCGCACTCGACACATTCGGAAGCTTTTGTTGAAAGACCTTTAAGCTGAGACCTGCTTGTGCGAATTCGACCAGGATAATAAAAATTAATCTTTTTTCGGAGAGTCTTATAATCACCTTTGAGATCATCAGATATATTATACATTGCCTTATCAAGCATTTGAATGATTCGACCAATATTAATACCAACTGGACAAGGAAGACAATGGTTACAGTACACACAATTCCCTTTCAAATCTTCCTGAAATTCAGTAATGATAGAGCTAAAGTCCCTTTCCTCGTCTGATGCTTCCAAAAAACAGAGTGCTGCCCTTAACTGTTTAGCATTCTTTACTCCTGGGACAGTTGTAGAAACCCCAGGTTGTGTAAGAACATAATTGATACATTTAACCGGGGATATGGAGTTGGAGTTCTCTTGCTGGAAAAGCCTACCTCCAGCAAAAGGTTTCATAGCTACCAAACCTACATTCTGGCTGACACAAGTCTGGAAAACCTCTTTTCTGTCAGGCATAAAATCCCATGCTAAGTTAATCGGAAACATGAGAATGTCAATATGATTATCTTTTATAAATCTCATTACACCGGGGGCTTTGTGTCCACTGATCCCTATGAAACGAGCTTTTCCTTCCTGTTGGAAACGGCGTGCGAGTTCCATCAATCCTCCAGGTTTCATTATTCGGTCATAAGATTCCACTGTGTTTACCATTTGTATCATTAGAATATCTACGTAATCGGTATGTAATCGAGAAAGCAAATCAAGAAAAAGTATTCTATTTTCTTTTGCATCACGTGTTAAACGGTATTGACCGTTAGTCTCTGCACATCCTAAATGTCCTGTGATGATTATTTTATCTCTATATCCCTTAAATGAAGCACCTAAATTATCCCGATATTCCGGAAAGGCAAAAACCAAATCAAAATAATTAATTCCTTTCTCAATCGCCTCGTGAACAACTGAAACTACAGTCTTCTTTGGTTTCTTGTTTAAATATTCTGTCCCCAATCCAATTATACTTACATCAAGGCCAGTCTTCCCTAGTTTACGATACTTCATTTATTTATTCTCATTCTCCTTTCTTCATCAGTTTTCTCTTTCGATCGATAATCTTACTTTTCAAGCCGTGGTTGTCAAGGGGACTGTTGTTTGTCATATTATAATTGTAAATAATCTATCTGCTCAGCATTTTACATATAGGTTTTATCATTGCTAAAACAAAAATCACCCCATACCAATACCAATCTAAACTAAGTAGTGGTTTCCAAAGTTTGGCTATCATTAGAGCAAAAGCAGCAGAACTTAATTGAATTAACTTTATGTCAATCAAATCACATTTTTTTGTTTTTGAATCCACCCAACTTTTAAAGCTCATTTTATATCACCTCTCTTGGCTTTATTTGAAATAAAACTCTATTTATCTATTATAAAATCATCATATTATATTATTTCTACACTATCCCGTTTATTTCCTTTAAATACATTATACCAAAACTGACACCAGGATTCGAGGTTAGTGAGTAATTTGAGCGAAGGGCGGAAGCCCGAGCTGGCTATGCTCTCTTAGTCGAAGTTACCCACATCCTTATCATTACAAATCAATTTCGAAAAGTACGCCACGCTCCGTAAAACCACATTGTCTGTAAAATTCTCTCGCTTTGATATTTGTCTTCTCAGTGCTAACCTCAACTTCACAGCATCCGAGTTGACGGCTCTTTTCAATAGCACTTGATAGCAATTGCTTACCAACGCCTTTACCACGATAACTTTTAGCGACAATAAGTTCGTCAATTAACGCAGAAAGACCACGATGCAAAATTGTCTTACGAGTCATAAAGTTGAGGAATCCAACTACGACTCCCTCTATCTCTGCCACCAGAATATGAGAGTTAGCCTCACTTAAAAAATTTTGACAGTTCTCAGTAATCAGTTTAATGTCAATACCTTCTGTGTTTCCCATAGCTTCAATGAGTTCAAGCGTCAACTTCTTAATTGTCAACAGGTCGGATGTCTTTGCTTCTCTGATGATAATATCAGTCATATCAAACCTCCTAGGGAGTAATTTCACCTAACGGCCGGCGATATGGCCAGTAAGGGATTAGAGACAGCGTCCGTTAATTCATAAGAACTATTTCATTTTTTCGATAATAAGCAGAAAATCGATTTTACCAGTAAGCCCATAAATTTGAGATAAGGATGTCTTTTTAATATTTGGAATTATTGACACAACTTCACCTTCCAAATAATTTAAAAATTGTTCTAATTTGTTTTGGTCATTTTCCATTTTGATTTCTAGTCGATGAACTCTATATTTCATATTATTTCTTTTCTATCTATTATTTACAATTTATCATTCGCATTTAAAATCTTTAATATCAAGAACTGTCTATGTGTTCTATTTAATGCCACATAACGGAATCGGGCTATGCGAAGTTTGCGGAGCGTGGCGGAGCAAATTTGGCCGTAGTAAAACGAAGCCGTATAGCCCGTGTTATATGAGTTCTGACCTCGCCATATTCTTTATTTACCTCTTTTTTGTAATCTTTCTTGAACCGCTTCGCTCATTAACTCCCGGATTGCATCAGAAGCAATCCACTTTGCACTTCTTGAATCTATTTTATGAATCTCCTTTGCAGTTTCAATTGCCTTCTGATTTAAATTTAAATTCCGTTTTCCAATATTCCTTAACGCCCAATTGACCGCCTTTTTAACGTAGTTTCTATCATCACCCGCCTCCCGTTTTATCGCCGGCAGTAAGGCCAAAAACTTTTTGTCCGGCGATTCCTTGTCGTGCCAGGCCAGGCAGGCCATCAAGGCAAAGCCAGCGCGCTTTTCAAATTCTTTTTCGCGATTTGTCCACTCTATTGCCTTCTCCCATGCCAGGGGTGTTCTATCAAACAAATTCATACAACACTGATCGCATACGTCCCATGAGTCAAAATCCTTTATCCATGCATCCATTTGTTTTTTTGTCACCTGATTCGGTTCGTCAATCATACTCGCCAGTATGCGCGCTTCGTGAATACCTGAATCCCAAAGCTTGAGAGCAAGAGAGTGATCCTTTCCAATTTCTTTTGCCATTTTCCTTAGGTTTGGAACAGAAACTCCGTAAGTATTTTCCGGACTAATACCAAACCGCGCCATGCCCTCTACCGCCCGGGGATTAGATAATGCCTTTAGTTTTTTAAGGATGTTTTCATATTGCATTTTTCTACCTTTTTATGTTCTTTCTTTTACTGGCTGCCACAGTATTTAGAAAAATAGGGAAACATCCTGTTTTAATTTTCCCCTTTACAAGTTCTTCCTTTAGGACGTCTATCTATAATAATATCTAAAGTCTCAACCATCCGGCTAAAAATTCCACAGATTAGATCAAATCCTATAGGTTTTTCTCAAAAGTTATCGAATTATTGAGCTGGTACAACAGGTCCCATTTTCTTTAATGATTACATCTATTAGTATAGATAACTAACAGGACATAATGACTATTCTAACAGATAAATAGATGATACATTGGACTCTTATGAATGTTTTCTTCTGTCAGTTACATTTCTTCTTTCGTGGTTACTTCTGCGTTCAACGCCTTTATAATTCAGATCGCCAGATTTCCTGCGGT
>Ga0268276_1000597_pt1 | contig 41312 bp, 39 predicted proteins | sample saktaG_4_FD_190145 | JGI IMG/M metagenome (GOLD analysis project Ga0268276, IMG submission 190145) | Saline water microbial communities from Sakinaw Lake, British Columbia, Canada - sak_2010_1_5_45m | ecosystem: Environmental > Aquatic > Non-marine Saline and Alkaline > Saline ...
GTCAAAGAGCAGGTTTTTAGAATTTATGATTATGTTAGTAAGTTTTTATCCAATTCCGGTAAAATCTATGATTGTGAGTATGTTTTTTGAATTCTACCAATTTTACCTTTTTACGAGGTTGTCAACTGTTTTTTATCGTGGGATTCGATTTAACAGGCTTTTAAACAGATTTATATCCCCCAAAATGTGATCTGGAACAAATAATTTTTTGATTATGTAACAATTCTGATAGTGAGGTTGTCTTCTTGTTGAAAAGGAATACTTGAAAATTACCCGGATTTTGTGCAAACTATGTAGACTTTAATAGGAGTGAACTAAAAATGATGAAAAGACCTGAAATGTATCAAGTAGTTATCGGATTAATAATGATTATGCTGTTGGCAATCGGATGTTCCAAAGAGCTTGTTGAAGACGAAGCCGTGACCGAACAGCCAACACCGGTTCAGCAGACTCAGGAAAAACCCGTACCGGAACCGGTCGTTCAGGAGCCCCAACCGGAAGAACCCGCACCGGTTATGGATGAAACTGTTGCTCCGGTGGAACCTGCAGTTGCAATTTCCGAAAGTGAAACTCTGGAAGAGCGGGAAGGCAAACTCGAAGAGGTTTTGGAATTAATCAGTGAAACAGACAGTGTAAATATTTTTTATATGGTTAAGCCCGGCGATTATCTGTCATTGATCGCAAAAAACGAATATGGCAATATCGGGATGTGGCGGATGATCTATAAATGGAACCGCAAGAAAATCGGTGATAATCCCAATGTGGTCTACCCGTTTCATGAATTTTTGCTGAAAAAACCGATAGACATGGCCAAGGATCTTGAGTTTGATTACTATGATTATACTGTTAAATCCAATGAAACTCTCTGGTCGATCGCCGGAAAAGAGTATAAAAATCATTATGCCTGGATCGTCATTCTGCGTGATAACGCTGATACTCTTGGACCGAATATCGATGATATTCCTGATGGGACTGTCCTTAAGTTGAGATCAAATTTATTCAATTGATCAGCCCGAAAACTATTTCTCGGAAAGCGGAGCGAAATGCTCCGCTTTTTTTATCGGTATTCCCATTGAGGTCTAAAAGTCCTTATCATTAATCAAATTCCTTTTAAATTAAAGGAAGTATATTAACTGTGAGGAATTGGGTATTATGGGTAACAGTATTAATGTTTTCGACTGGCTGATTATTGCAGCCTATTTTGCGTTTGTGTTTGGCATCGCGATCTATTTTTCAAGACGGGCCAGTAAAGACACCAGCCAATTTTTTCTTTCGGGACGGAATTTGCCCTGGTGGCTGGCAGGGACCGCTATGGTCGCCACAACTTTCGCTGCTGATACACCTCTGGCAGTAACCGAACTGGTTGCCCGGAACGGCATTGCCGGGAACTGGCTTTGGTGGAACCTGGCGATCGGGGCGATGCTTACTGTATTTTTCTTTGCGAAATTATGGCGACGATCGGGCATTATGACCGATGTAGAATTTACTGAATTCCGTTATTCTGGTAAAGCCGCTGCGGTTTTGAGAGGATTCCGTGCATTGTATCTAGGAATCTTCATGAATGCAATTGTCATGGGCTGGGTCCATAAAGCCATGGAGAAGATTTTTCATGTAACTCTGCCGATGATCAATCCTTTTTTACTGGTCGCAATTGCGTCAATCATTATTGCACTGTATGCCTCAGCTTCGGGATTATTAGGAACCGCCCGCACCGACAGTTTTCAGTTTTTGTTTGCTATGACAGGTTGTATTATCCTCGCCGTCATCGTGTTACGATTGCCACAGATCGGTGGCGCGGTTGCCCTGAAAGCCAAACTGGCGCCCCAGGTTCTGGACTTTTTTCCGAAGATTGGACGGGTAAGTCTGCATGGTGTTACCGGTGGTGTTTTAGCCTTGTCGGTAGGAGCATTTTTTGCACATATTGGATTACAATGGTGGTCCAGCTGGTATCCCGGTGCCGATCCCGGCGGCGGCGGCTACATCGCACAGCGCATGATGTCGGCCAAAGATGAAAAACACAGCCTTTTTGCAACACTGTGGTTTACAATTGCCCATTACACATTGCGGCCCTGGCCCTGGATTCTGGTTGCTTTAAGCGCCCTGATTATTCTGCCCCGCGCCGAGAATACTGACGTACTGCGATCTGAAAATCCGGCGTTGTACGAACAGGTCGTTACTGTATATACCGGGAATGTCGACCGGGAACAAAGTCCGGAATATCAAACACCGGAATTTGAAGCGTTTTATGAAAAATATGAAAATACTGTCGACCCGGGCGTGATGTATCCGAAAATTATGATGCGGTTTTTGCCACCCGGATTATTGGGATTGCTGATTGCAACCTTTTTAGCCGCTTATATGTCAACCATTGCTTCACAGCTGAACTGGGGAACTTCCTATATCATCAACGATTTTTATCGGCGTTTTATCAAAAAGGATGGAAACGAACGGCATTATGTGCTGATTTCAAGAATCTCCATGTATCTGATGATTCTGTTCTCGTTGCTGATTGCACGTTTTTTCCTGACTACTGTATCCGGTGCCTGGGAATTTATCATCAATGCCAGTGCCGGTGTTGGGGCTGTAATGATTCTGCGCTGGTTCTGGTGGCGGATCAATGCCTGGTCGGAAATTTCCGCAATGATTACTCCGTTGATTATATATCCGATTGCCCGGTTCGGTTTCGATATGAAGTCGCCGATGACATTGTATCCAATCGTGATCGGGACAACGATTGTCTGGCTGATAGTGACATATGCAACAGCACCAACAGATAAAGAAACTCTGAAAAAATTCTATCGCAAAGTCCATCCCGGTGGCCGGGGCTGGGAACCAGTTTCCTCGGAGTTACCGGATGTGGTCAGTGACAGTGGTTTCGGAAAGTCTTTTATTGACTGGATTTGTGGCGTTGTGCTGGTTTACGCCAGCCTGTTCGGCATCGGTAAACTGATATTGGGCGATTACCTGCTGGGGTTGCTATATGTCATCATTGCGGCTGCCGTGGCGTTGGTAATTTATTTGCATTTATCAAAGGTTGGCTGGGACAGCATTAGTGAATAAACAGGGCTATTGATGATATTAAAACGGGAACTCAATATCTGGCATGTGATTGCATTGATTCTCGGATCTGTTATCGGATCGGGAGTATTTATCAACCTGCCGATTGTGGCCCGGGAAGCCGGTAGTCCCTGGCTGGCGGTTATGGCATGGCTTATCGGTGGTATTATCTGGTTACCCCAGCTCTTTATTCTGGCAGAAATGGCAACCGCTTATCCGGAGGAGGGATTCGGTTATCTGTATCTCAAAAAAGCCGGCAGCCCGGCGCTGGGATTTCTCTATGTCTGGACTGTTTTCTGGACCAGCGACACACCATCGATTACGATTATTGCTTTAAGCGCTGTAACGGCGCTGAGTATTTTTTGGGGGCCACTGGCGGGAACACTTTATACCAAATTGTTCGCAATGCTGCTGATCATAATTCTGACTTATGTCCATTATCGGAGTGTGCGAAAAGGGGGCGGCGTTCAGATTATTCTGACAATTGCGAAATTATCGCCCCTGATTCTGCTCTGTATCCTAGGAGTGAGCCTGTTTAATCCTGAACACCTGTTTGCTGCTCCACAAAATCCGGCCATGGCGAACAAGGGCATGATTACACTGTTGGTTGCCGGTGTCGCCGGTACGATCTGGTCTTACGCCGGTTTCACTAATGTATTGTACATGGCTGGTGAGATGAAAAATCCACAAAAAATTATCCCCCGCAGCCTATTGATATCGGTGGGAATTGTGACGCTGGTATATACGCTGATTGCCCTGTCAACAAGTGTTTTTATTCCACATGATGAATTAATTGCCACCAGCGGACAATTTGCCAATCCCTTTTTATATCTGCCGGCCTTCGCGAAAATTGCCGGAGCGTTTTTAGCCATTGCGGCGTTTATAAGTATGATCGGTTGTGTCAATGCTCTGATAATGGTGCAGCCGAGAATTGAGTATGCGATCGCCAGGGATGGCCTGTTTTTTAAAACCTTTGCCCATGTGCATCCAAAATATCAAACACCGGATTATTCGATTCTGCTGCAATCGGGTCTGGCAATTGTACTGTTGTTTGTTGGTGGGATTGAGGCGCTGCTGGGCTATTTTACACTGTCCTACCTGCTGCAAAACGGGATGGTTTACAGTGCAATCTTTTTTCTGAGGAAACGGGATGATTATAAACCCACATTTAAATCGCCGGCCTGGTTACTGATGGCAATTGTGGCCATTGCATCTCAGATGTATTTGATTTACGGCACTTTTATCGCATTTCCCCTGGGCGGTGTACTGTCCGCGGTTATCCTGATTGCTACAGGATTGCCAATGTATTATTATTTCAAGTATCGCCAGTTGCAGGCGAAATAAATCAAAGAAAGAGAGGAATTTATGTCGTTGCATCAGTTGATCGTACCATTTGGTATCATTACATGGCTTATGGTCCTGACTACTCTGTTATCAGGATTGAAAATAATCAAACTATCTTTTAAAAATCACCGCCTGCTGGGAATTATTTCAGCAGTTCTGGCAAGCTGCCACGGATTACTGGTTTTTATTTTAAATTCATAAACACAGGAAGGAATGAATATGAGATATTTTTTATATAGTATAATCACTGTTCTGCTCCTAAGCAATTCAGTGGCTCTTGCGCATCCGGCCAAAGAGATTATTCTGAAATATGATAATGATACCAAGCTGTTGTCGATTCGGATTGCACATGATTCCAAGGATTTCAATAAACACTTTATTGAAAAAGTCTGGGTGTCGGTGAATAAGAAAGAGACTGTTGTACAGGGATTTAGTAGTCAGGATGATCTTGAAAAACTGGAGTTACAATATAAAATTTTCAATTTGAAAATAGGCGATGTAATTTCAGCCGATACCAAATGCAATATATTCGGGAAGAAAGCGGCATCGTTAACGATTGAGTAAGACACATACCAGACACTATCGGGACATCGGAACTGTTGAATTTGTACCAAGCAGGGGGGCTCGCCGCCTGAACATCACAATCAGACACAGCCATTCAATCCGGGTTGCCGTTCCCCGTGGCGTATCGGTTCGTGCAGCGTATAAATTTGTCGATGATCATCTAGAGTGGGTTCAAAAAGCCCTGCGACGTGTTCGCCAGGTTGAAAAATCTCAGCAACCACGATTTGATAATTCGTTTCAGACCCGTAATCATCAGTTGGTCTTGCAGGGTCATGATAAACCGCATTTTTCTTATCACATTTCTAATGAAACTATCATTGTTTGCTATCCGGCGACAGTCAATGCCGAAGATGATGACGTACAGCAAATAACTCAGAAAGCAGTTATTGAAACCTATCGGATCGAAGCCAAACAATACCTGCCAAACAGGGTTGCCTTGCTTGCCGACTGTTTTGGATTTCGGTTCGATCGGGTATTTATTAAAAATTTGAAAAGTCGTTGGGGCAGTTGTTCCGTGTGGAATAATATCAATCTGAATCTGCAACTGATGCGGTTCGACGATGGAGTCATTGATTACATTATTCTACATGAACTCCTGCATACCCGGATAAAGAACCACAGCCGGGAATTCTGGACCGCACTGGAAAAAATATGTCCCGGGTTCCGGGATGCCCGGCGGGTATTGAAATCGGCCAAACCGTTTATTCTTTAAATACACCTTAAGTAATTAGGTAATATAACTATTTAAATAATAACAAATTGACTCTGGCCTAAGTACTAATATTAGATTATTGGCTTAAATTATTTAAGATTCCTGTTTCATCTTTATTTTTTTCATACTATATTTTCGCATGAGTCTCAAATTGTATGGGGTTTATTGAGGAGGAAGATATGACGGATCATCTGCGACGCTTCCTGGATGACACGGCATTTGCGAGGGTAATTTCATTAAATAATCAGCATGTTACGGATATACTGGAATGGGCTGTCCGTTTGTGCAAGCCCAAAAAAATCACCATTGTCAGTGATGATCCGGAGGATATTGATTATGTTCGGCAACTCGCGCTGCAAACCGGCGAAGAGTTACCATTGGCGATTGAAGGACATACTATTCACTTTGACAATTACCGGGATCAGGCCCGTGATAAAGACCATACCAGAGTACTTTTGCCTGCAGGAAAGAAATTGGGTAAACATATCAATACTATAGACCGGGACAAGGGTTTGCAGGAGATTTTCGGGCTGATGGATGGAATCATGCAGGGAAAAGAGATGCTGGTCCGCTTTTTTTCCCTGGGCCCCAGAAACTCCGGTTTTTCCATTCCGGCAATGCAAATCACCGATTCCGCATATGTGGCCCACAGTGAAGACCTTCTGTACCGGCCGGGATATGGTGAATTTATCAAGTTAAACGGGAATCCTGATTTCTTCTATTTTGTTCATTCTGCCGGTGAGCTTGATGATCAGGGTCATTCCAAAAACGATCATTTGCGACGGATTTACATTGATCTGGAAATGAACCGGGTTCTTAGTATCAATAATCAATATGCCGGGAACAGTCTCGGACTTAAAAAACTGGCCCTGCGGCTGGCAATTAATAAAGCCAATTATGAGGATTGGCTTACCGAACACATGTTTATTATGGGAATTCATCCGCCGGGTAAATCACGCACGACCTATTTTACCGGTGCTTTTCCCAGTGCCTGTGGTAAAACCAGTACCGCCATGATTCCTGGGCAGACAATTGTGGGAGATGATATCGCTTATTTAAGGGTCTGGGATGACGGCAGTTGTCACGCGGTAAATATTGAGTCTGGTATATTTGGAATCATTTCTGATGTCAATCCGGTTGATGATCCGTTAATCTATAATTGCCTGACAACGCCCCGGGAGCTGATTTTTTCCAATGTCCTTATTAATAACGGAAAACCTTACTGGATCGGAATGGGACAAGAGGCGCCGGAAACCGGACTGAATCACTTTGGCAGATATGAACGGGGTAAAAAAGATGAAAATGGAAATGAAATCCCCGTTGCGCATAAAAATGCCCGGTACACTATTCGGTTAAGCGAACTGGATAATGTTGATCCCGAGATGGAAAATCCCGATGGTGTTCAAATTGATGGAATTATTTACGGCGGGCGGGATTCTGATACAAATGTCCCGGTATGCCAGTCTCTGGATTGGGATCATGGCGTCTTCCTGGGAGCCTGTCTGGAGTCGGAAACCACCGCCGCAACATTAGGGCAGGAAGGAGTCCGAAAACACTCTCCCATGGCAAACCTCGATTTTGTGGTTGTCCCACTGCATCGTTATATTCAGAATCATCTTGACTTTGGACACCGTCTGAAAAAAAAGCCGCTGATTTTTTCGACAAATTATTTTCTCAAGGATGACTCGGGAAATTATCTGACGAGCAAAATCGATAAAAAAGTCTGGATTTTGTGGGCAGAAGGCCGGGCTCATGGGGATTTTCAGGCGATTGAAGCGCCGGTAGGTTATATTCCTTATTACACAGATTTGAAGATTTTATTTGAAACCGTTCTGAAGAAATCCTTTTCATTGGAGTTGTACCGTCAGCTGTTTGCCATTCGTATTGATAAATTACTTCAGAAACTGGCCCGGATCGAGGAAATCTACAGCGATGAACAGTTTCCGGAACAGTTTGTTGCGGCATTCCACGTCCAGAGACTGCGCCTGCTCTCTGCTCAGGAAAAGTATAAGTCGGATATCATCTATCCGGAAATGTTGATTTGAACAATATATACTGTTGTCAGGTGGGAGTGGCTTAATACCTTAACCGGTCAAAATCGAGGGTTTTCATCTCGACGCTGCCTTCAAGGTATTTACTCTGAATAGTCTCGATTTCGCTGACTTTATCAAAAAAGATATCGACAACTTCCGGATCAAAATGAGTTTCCCGGCCTTTTCTGATAATGTCGAAGGCCTCTTCGTTTGAGAATGCTTCTTTGTAAGGGCGTTTTGTTGTCAATGCGTCAAAGACGTCGGCTACGGCGCAGATACGGCCCAGGTGAGGGATTTCTTCGCCTTTCAAGCCGTTTGGATAACCACTGCCATCCCATTTTTCATGATGTGTTGCTGCGATCAGTTCCCCGGCTTTCAGAAAATCGGAATTGGATTCCTTTAAAATCCGTGAACCGATAATGGTGTGCTGACGCATGATTTCCCATTCTTTGTCTTCGAGCGTGCCTTTTTTCAATAAAATACCGTCAGGAATCCCGATTTTTCCAATATCGTGCATCGGGCTGGCCTGCAGTATAATTTCGATCTGTCCTGATGAAAAGTTTAATCCCCTAGCAAGAACTGCGGCATAATTACTCATTCGCATAATATGAGCTGCCGTACCTTCATCCCGATATTCCGCAGCAATAGCCAGGCGCCGGATTGTGTCCAGATAAGCATCATAGGTTTTCCGCTGAGCATCGACCATCTCATCCAGAGATTTTCGGAGTACTGCAGTTCGTTGCTGGACTTTATCTTCCAACTCCGATTTATGACGTTTGATCGTGTCCTGAATATCTTTCATTCTTAACAGCGACATGGTGCGAACTTCCAGCTCAGTCTGATCAATTGGTTTGGCAATAAAATCATTTGCGCCAGCCCTGACGGCCCGCAGACGATCTTCACGGCTGGTCATTGCGGTTACCATAATTATCGGTAAGTCACGGTGCTCCGGCTCTGAACGAATTCGTTTGATGACTTCATAACCGTCCATATTTGGCATATTGACGTCCATCAAAACCAGATCAATATCGAGTTTAACTTTAGCCAGAGCCTCGAGTCCATCACTGGCGGTTTCGTATTCATGGCCCTGCATTGTCAGGTATTCGCCCAGAATCATCCTGATCCCTTCGTCGTCATCGACAATCAGGATTCGTTGTTTATTAGTCATTAATTTGCACCTGTAATTATTATTATTGCACCCGGTTTAATATAAGAAAATAGCCTATAGTAATTAAGCAATAAATTGTTGTGGTTATTGAGAAAATTACCGTTCTTTCACATACTTTTTATCCAATTCGCGCAGACGGTCCAGCGATTCGGAAGGATTCATATTTACACCATGGCCAAATGGCAGATAAATGGCACCGGTCGCCAGACTGGAACCATCACTGGAATCCTTTTGCCAGCAAACCTCTGACAGCAGTTCCAAAGGTTCATCATTAGGAATAAACAGCTTCAGAATTATGGTTTTACCCTTTTTTAACTCTTCATCACAGGCAAAGGACAGTCCCCCTTTGCTGATATTGTACAGGCGAATGGTGCTCTCATATTTTTTTTGTCGGAAAAATCCGATCTTTTTATACATCAGTGCAGAATTTGGAATCTCAAATCTGTGGCATGTCCGTTTTTCAAAACCCTGTACCAAGTTTCACGCTCCGTTTTTATTGAATATAATCAGGTGGTTTGGTAAATCAATCAAATTCTTCCCATCTGATTTTTTTGATAAAGTAACTTACTTTAGCCTTTTCGGGTATTTCGACCTCACACTCAAAATTAAATGTTCGTCCCGGTTCTATTGTCGCATCCGTCTGCACTCCGCTTTTATACATGTGGTAGTTACCGGATATAAGAACAGAATCCGATGCCAGCAGTGTGGTGCCTTCATCATATAGATAAAAAATAATGCGGGCGAAATCGGCACGCCGGACGGCATCGTTTTTAATTTTTCCTTTAAAAACCCGCTTATTTTCATGAACCTGATCAACAATTGGTCCGTCGACGATGCAATTTGCTTTCGGAAGATCGGCTTTGCGAGTCAGTTTGATACTGTTTTTCGATAGGGTCAACTGTCCGATTTGGGTCTGAATGACGATGCGGTCCATATCCTCATGAATAATTTTACCTTTTACCACAGTGCCGTTATTGAGAATAATTTCATGGGTCATTTCGGGCAACTGGATCAGATTATTGATCTCTTTTCGGATTTCCGGTATTGAAACGCGGACTTCCAATTCCCGCATCTGTTTGCGGACATTGGAAAGCTCTTTCCGCAGGGTTTCAATATCCTGATCGACTTCAAAAAACTTCTGGGAAACCGTGGTTCCGGATTTCTTCTGTGAGAACGCCAGCTGACAGAATATCATGAGGATTAGTGTAGTTAATATCGTTTTTTTCATGGTGTCACCATCGCTTTACGTTGGGCTTCAAAGGCTTTTTGCCGAAGTTTGTTGAATGCTTCCGCATCACCAAGGGCGGAAGCCATCGCGGTCATTTCGTCGAAGAGAACATAATTTCGGGGATTTTCCATCATAGGCAATAACTGTTTGAAAATTTCCGGGTCGTTGAATTTTGTCAAGGCAACGAGTGCATCTTTCCGGGTTTTCAATGGGAACTCGGCGCTTTGGGTGATTTCTACCAATGTGGGGACTACTACCGGGTCGGAAAAATTGCCCAGTGCGCGGGTCAGGATTTCGGTCATTTGGAAATATTCATCTTTCCCGGCATTGAAGGTTTCCAGCAGAGCGAGGATAACATCGGCTTGCTTGATATCCCCGATCGCCTGCAGGGCAAAATCTTTGATCTGCTGCTGGGATTCGGGATTGCCGAGCATTTCGATAAAGGTTTTGGTGACCAGCGGATGCTGTTTTTTGCCTAAAATCTCAAGTGCCAGGGAGCGGACAGTCACGCTGACGGACCTGTCTTTGGCGATATTAATTAAAATCGGAACGACCTTGTCGTTTTCGGCAGAGCCTAATACCCGGGTCAGCGACTCCTGCATCAGCGCGTAATTTTCTTTTTCGGTCTGATACACGTTCAGCAGCTGTTCAACCTGAAGCGTAATATTCGTGGTCTCCAGCTTGGCCATAACCGCGGTACGAAATTCGATGTATTTGCGCTGCGCTGAAATCAACCCGTTGACCATGGCTTCAACATTTTCCGGCGTTGGATTAGCGGTAAGGGCGCTGGCTGTTGCAGTCAGTAGGCCATAATTTAAGCCGACTCCCTGAGCCATGAAATCGTGGATGATTTTCATCGCGTCCGGATGCTTGGTCTCAGCCATAGCCTGGAGTACGGCGATGCGGGTCTCAATTGGCTGTGTGGGATCCGTATAAATGGCCATCATATTTTCAATGGTTTCCAGATTACCCTTATTATAATCCACACGTAACTCTTCAACGTCTTCTTCTGTGATGGTTGCGACCTTTGAACTGCAGGCCGCAAATAGCAGAATAGACAGAACAATCGGCAGGTAAATTAATCTTTTCATAGTTGTTTTCACTCTATAGTTTGACATTTTGATATTAGAATTTTTATGCCTTTATGTCAAGCAAAAATTGGTATTCACTTAAAGTGATTTTTTAAGAAAATCCTGGTTCCAGTAGCACAATTGCATATTCCGGCCATCAAAATAGCCGAATGTGAAATAACGAATCCAGTCTCCTAGGTTAATCAGTTTTCCGTTTTTATATGGATGGTCGGTGGGCAGGTGGAAATGACCGGTGACGACAAAATCGTAGCCCCGGTCAATAACTGTTTGCCCGTATTCGATCAGTTCCTGTCGCTCTTCTTCAATCAGACTTGGATTACGCAGGGTCAGGTGCCGGCTTTTACTGGAAATATAATTCGCAATTCCAAAGGAAATTCCCGGATGAACCAGGCGAAACAGGGAAATGAAAAACCGGCTGCGCAGGACTTTTTTAATGAATCGGTATCCCCGGTCCTGTTTCAGGATACCATCAGCGTGATAGATATAAAAAGATTTCCCATTATACGTCGCTTCCACCGAATCGGGATGAAACTCAATCCCCAGTTCTTCAGGAAGAAAGGATTCAAACCAATAATCGTGATTTCCAGCTAATACATGGATTTCGCAACCTGCTTCGACCATCTCCTGTAGCAGGCGCAACACTTTGAAGAAATGCCGCGGGATCACATGCTTATATTCAAACCAGAAATCAAACATATCGCCCACGATATACAGTATCGCTTTTTTCTCTTTGACTTCGTTGAAAAAATCAAACAGATATGCTTTTTTGCGGTTTTCCGATTCGGAATGATAGCAGTGAAGATGAATATCTGAAATAAAGTAAATCTGAGTAAGCATCTGGGCAACAATTTAATATTTTGAAAGCTAAGGGCAAAGCACAATTATAATAGCCGGGTTTGCTGAATTTGGGAATGGGTTATTTTATCTTGGAAAAATAACCCGCATATTACCGTTTCAAAACAGTAGTAACCGAGGACAATCGCTGTGGCATCACTTTTGTAAAAATGACTCGCTGAAGTTGGTATAACTGTAGGAAAGTAAAAATGCAAAATGAAGTTGTCTTGGCAATAAATCCCGGTTCTACATCAACCAAAATGGCTTTGTATAATCGTCAGGGACCCATTAAAGTTGAGAAAATTGATCACAGCGGGACTGAAATCTGTAATATGATGTCAATCCTGGAACAGCTGCCTCTTCGGGTTGAAATTATTAAAAAAACCTTTACACCCTGGCTGGAAGGATACAAACTCGTAGCTGTTGTCGGGCGTGGCGGGCTGGTGAAACCGATCAGCGGTGGTATTTATACTGTTAATGCCGACCTGATGGACGATACGATCAATTGTAAATACGCCAGCCATGCCAGCAACCTGGGCGCGTCGATTGCTCATGGTATTGCCCGGGACTACAAGGTGTCGGCGTTTGTGGTGGATCCGGTGACGGTGGACGAATTTATCCCGGAAGCCCGGATATCAGGCGTGCCGGAAATTCAGCGAAAAAGCCGTCTGCATGCTCTCAATGTCAACGCCTGTGTCCGAAAGGAAGCCACGCGGCAGGGGAAATCCATTAAAGATGTAAAATTTGTTGTCGCCCATCTCGGTGGCGGGATTACGGTTGCGGCTGTGGACGGTGGACAAATAATTGACTGCAATGATGCTCTAATGGGAATGGGGCCTTTTTCGCCGGAACGGGCCGGTGCGTTACCTCTGGAACCGTTAATTAAAATGGCCATGAGCGGTAGCTATTCGTTCAAGGATTTGTACCGGAAATTTACAAAAAACAGTGGCTTGAAGGGCTATCTCGGTACCGGTGATGTCCGTGAAGTTCTGGACAGGATTGATCATGGCGATGAAGAAGCGGCCCTGGTTTATCGGGCGATGATTTATCAGGTGGCCAAGGAAATCGGGGCCATGGCGACAACTCTGAAAGGAGTACTGGACGGAATCATTATCACCGGTGGCATTGCCCATTCCGAACGGGTTGTGAACGATCTCGCTGAACGGATAAAATTTATCGCCGGCATTTCGGTTCATCCCGGTGAAAACGAACTGGAATCCCTGGCCGCCGGTGGATTCAGGGCGATTGACGGGGAACAGGAAGTTCAGATTTATATTAGTGAAAGTGAATAATCGATTGGGAGTGTAGGAATGATTAAAAGCTATCAGGATATATTAAAAGCGGTTCAATCTGCTAACCGGAAAAAGACGATATCCATTGCCATGGCCGACGATTCCAGCGTGCTTGAGGCTATTAAAGCCATTGACGAAAAGGGAATTGCCCATGCGGTACTGGTTGGTGATTCGGAGCGAATCAAAGCGATAGCCAGAGAAGTCAATTATCATATTACCGACGATATGATTGTCCACGCCACCGATGATGCTGATATTGCTTTTAAGGCGGTGGAACAGATTCGCATCGGAAGAGCGGATATTTTGATGAAGGGCCATATCTCCACGCCGGTTTTAATGAAGGCCGTACTAGACCGGGAAACCGGCTTGCGTAAAGGCAGTGTGCTGAGTCATGTGGCGGTGGCTGAAATCCCAACATATCCGAAAATGCTGATTACCAGTGACGGTGGAATTAATATTGCCCCGGATATGGAAGCCAAAAAAGCGATTCTCGAAAATATGGTCGATGTCTGCCGGAAACTGGAAATCGATCAGCCGAAAATCTGTGCGCTCTGCCCAATTGAGAAGGTCAATCCGAAAATCCAGGAAACTGTTGACGCGGCGGAACTGCAGCAGTTGGCGGAAGCCGGGGAATTCGGAAATATCATTCTCGAAGGACCAATGGCCATGGATGTGGCGCTGTCGGCTGAAGCCGCCCGTAAAAAGGGAATTGACAGTCGAATCGCCGGGGACACAGACGCCATTCTGGTTCCCAATATCACCAGCGGGAACGCGACCATAAAAATCCTGATGTATCTGGCCAATGCCAAAGTTGGTGGGTTGGTGGTCGGCGCGAAAGTGCCGATTATTTTGCTTTCCCGCTCCGACAAACCGGAAGAGAAATTCAATTCCATGATCCTGGCGATTCTGGTCGCGGATTAAACACCCAAAACAGGTTTAATTTTAGAGGGGTTCAATATACTGAGCCTCCTTGTTCTTATTCCGATGAATCGGGATATCGGGATAGCCGTTTTGCGTGATGTATTAAAGTAACATGGTTCTTATGGTTTTAGGCAGACTTTTCAAATTGAAATTTGCCTTTTGAATCATTAACTTCTGGCACTGAAATTAGAATAAAATCAGAAGGAGTATACGATGTCAGTTGCAATACTATGTGGTGGTGGTCCGGCACCGGGAATGAATACCGTGGTTGGCTCAATCGTTAAATCATTTTTAAAAAATGGGATTAAAGTCATTGGTCTGCATCATGGTTTTACCGGGCTGTTCAGAGAAAATGCCAACACTGAAGAACTGGATTTTTTAAAAGCCGATGCCATTTTCAACCGTGGTGGTTCCTATCTCAAAATGAGCCGCTTCAAACCCAAGGCCGAAGACTTTGAAAAGAATTTTAATCTGAAGTTATTCAAGGATAACGACATAAAATTACTGGTAACGGTTGGTGGCGATGATACGGCTTCCACGGCTAACCGGGTGGCAAAATATCTCGCCGACAAAGGCTATTCCATTTCCAATATTCATGTACCCAAAACAATTGATAATGACTTACCGCTGCCAAATCATGCCCCGACGTTTGGATATACCACCGCCGAAGATTCCGGTGCGAAAATCGCAGCAACGATTTACGAAGATGCCCGCACCAGCGAGAACTGGTTTGTAATCGCGGCCATGGGACGCTCCGCCGGTCACCTAGCATTTGGGATTGGTTCTGCCTGTCATCTGCCGATGATCGTTATCCCGGAGATGTTCAACAAAGTCGAAATTACCGTTGAGCGGATTGTGAATCTTGTAATCTCAGCCATGATTAAGCGGAAAATCATGGGGCTCAACTATGGGGTTGTGATTATTTCGGAAGGCGTCTTTCATGAACTCAGCGAAGAGGAAATTAAAAAATCCGGGATCAATTTTACCTACGATGATCATGGACACCCTGAGCTGGGTAAAATTTCAAAAGCCCAGATGTTTAATGAATTAGTAGGTAAAAAATATGATGAGATTGGATTGAGTATTAAATCCAGACCGATCGAACTGGGCTATGAAGTCCGCTGTGTCAATCCGGTCGGTTTCGATTTGGTTTACTGTACTTTGCTGGGTAACGGTGTCTATAAATTGTTCAAAGAAGGTGCTACCGGCTGTATGGTCTATGTCGATAATGCGGGAGACGTCTCGCCGCTCTTTCTGAAGGACCTTGAAAATGCGGACGGCAAGATTCCGCCGCGGCTGGTCAATATTGAAGATCAGAAATCACAATCAATCATCAATAATGTTCTTCATTACATTACCGAAAGTGATTACAAAGCTGCGGAAGCATACGTCAGTGATCCGGCAGTTTATGATTTTAAGAAAATACTTGGCTGGTAGAGAATTTCGATTACATAAAAGGCGGTATTCACAACCGCCTTTTTTTCTAACTCATAGCTGGTTTAACGTTTGTTTTTACCATATAAAAATTGTAACTTTTTTCCTGATATTAGGTTGTTTGTCAGTGGATAATAATCAGAAAAATGTCTTCACAATGTGAGTTTAAAAATTGGCTTGCAATGGAAACTTACGTATTTATAAAAGTTAATTATATACACGGAGAAAAATGATGGCTCAAAAAATGAAAAGTATGGATGGGAATACTGCGGCTACTCATGTAGCGTATGCGTTTAGCGAAGTTGCTGCGATTTATCCGATTACTCCATCTACCGGGATGGGTGAGATGGCAGACGCCTGGGCTGCCCAAGGTCTGAAAAATATTTTCGGTCAGAAAGTGGATGTAGTGGAACTGCAATCCGAAGCCGGCGCTTCCGGTGCGGTACACGGCGCCCTTTCCGGCGGTGCAATGACGACTACATTTACCGCTTCGCAGGGACTGATGCTGATGCTGCCGAATATGCATAAAATTGCCGGTGAAATGTTACCGGCGGTTTTCCATGTTTCCGCCCGTTCGCTGGCTTGTCAGTCATTGTCGATTTTCGGCGATCATTCCGATGTCATGTCGGCACGCAATACCGGCTGGGCGCTGATGGCCGCCAGTTCAATTCAGGAGATTATGGACCTGGGGGTGGTTTCTCATCTGGCAACCCTGAAAACCATAATTCCATTCCTGAATTTCTTTGACGGTTTCCGGAATTCCCACGAAATCCAGAAGGTTTTCCCGATCGAATACGATACAATGCGCGAAATGCTTGACATGAAATTTGTAGAAACTTTCCGGGCCCGCGCTATGAACCCGGAAAAACCGCTGCTTAAAGTCGGGCAGGAAGGACCGGATACCTATTTCCAGGGACGTGAAACAGTCAACCAGTATTATCTCGATGCTCCGGCAATTGTCCAGGAATATATGGATGCGTTGGCCAAAAAGGTTGGTCGTCATTATCACCTGTTCGATTACTATGGCGCTCCTGATGCTGAAAAAATTATCATCATTATGGGCAGCGGCGCAGATACCGTTGAAGAGACCATCGATTACATGAATAAAAACGGCGAAAAAGTCGGAGTCGTGAAAGTTCGTCTTTATCGTCCGTTCTCAGTCGAACATTTTATTAAAGCGATCCCGGCGTCGGTGAAAAAGATTGCCGTTCTTGACCGCACCAAGGAACCCGGTTCGATCGGTGAACCGCTGTATATGGATGTTGTCGCTTCCCTGGCCGGAAATGGTATGAAAATTATCGGCGGCCGTTACGGACTGTCTTCCAAAGAATTTATCCCGTCCATGGTTAAAGCGGTTTATGATCACCTTGACGGAGCCGGCACTCACGGTTTTACCGTCGGTATAAATGACGATGTGACCCATACATCCCTGGAAATCAAAGAGAAAATCAATACAATTCCCGAAGGTACGATTTCCTGCAAATTCTGGGGCCTGGGTTCCGATGGTACCGTTGGCGCCAATAAAAATTCGATCAAAATTATCGGAGATAACACCGATATGTACGCCCAGGGATATTTTCAGTATGATTCGAAAAAATCCGGCGGAACAACCCGCAGCCATTTGCGCTTTGGGAAATACCCGATCAAATCCGAATACCTCGTTGTTGACAATGTGGATTTCATCGCTTGTCACAACCAGGCCTTCACCGATCGCTACGATATTCTTGAAGGCATCAAGGAAAAAGGCGTATTTCTGATGAATTCAATCTGGAGCAAAGAGGAGGCCTTTGAAAATCTTCCTTTGGATATGCAGAAAACGATTATCGAGAAGAAAATTCGTTTTTACAATATTAATGCGCTTGAAATTGCCAACAATATCGGTCTTGGCGGCCGCATTAATACGGTCATGATGGCGGCCTTCTTCATTATTTCCGGTGTTCTTGAAAAAGACCACGCGATTAAACTGATCAAGGATGCTATCGATAAATCCTACGGTTCAAAAGGCCGTGAGATTGTTGAAATGAACTGGAAAGCCGTTGACGCCACTGCGGAAGCATTGGTAGAAGTAAAAGTCCCTGCTGAATTGCCGGCCAAACACGCTCCGGTTAAGCAACTGGTTCCCGATGATGCCAATGACTTCGTAAAGAATGTTGTTGAGAAAATCATGCGTGAAAAAGGTGATGAGATTCCGGTATCGCAAATGCCTCTGGACGGTTATGTTCAGGTTGGGACTGCAAAACTGGAAAAACGCGGCGTTGCGCCGACGGTTCCCCACTGGATCAAGGAAAACTGTATTCAGTGTAACCAGTGCGCCTTTGTATGTCCCCATGCGGCGATTCGCCCGAAGCTAATTGATCCGAAAGACCTGGCCGATGCACCGGAGGGTTTTGAAACCCTGGACGCAATCGGCAAAGATGCCGGAATGAAATACCGTTTGCAGATCTATGTTGAAGATTGCCAGGGCTGTATGAATTGCGTCAATGAGTGCCCGAAAGAAGCTCTCGTTGCCAAACCGATTCAGGAAGAACGGGATGCCGGCCAATCTGAAATGGCGCTCTATTTCGACGCTCTGCCGTCGGATGTTCTCAGTCAGGCGGTGAAAGTTGATTCCGTCAAGGGCAGCCAGTTCAAACAGCCGTTGCTGGAGTTCTCCGGGGCCTGTGCCGGTTGTGGTGAAACACCCTATGTGAAACTGATTACTCAGCTCTATGGCGACCGAATGATCATTGCCAACGCGACCGGTTGTTCCTCGATCTGGGGCGGTACATTTCCGACGATTCCCTATGCCAAGAATAAAGACGGTCACGGACCAAGCTGGGCCAACTCTCTCTTTGAAGACAACGCCGAATACGGTTTTGGCATGCGTTTAGCTGTCGATGTCAACCGCAAACAGCTGCACTTCACTATGGAAAAAGCGCTTGAAATTGATGTTAATGCTGATTTTAAAGCGCTGATCAAAGAAGCCTTTGAACTATGGGATACCAAAGAATCCGAGATCAAAGCGGTTTCAAAGAAAATCCAGGAAATGTTACCGGGATTGGTGGAAGACGCCTGTTGTGAGAAAAAAGCCGTACTGGCAAAGATCCGGGAACTCCAGAGCTATATCGTTCCCAAGAGTGTCTGGGCGTTCGGCGGCGACGGCTGGGCCTATGACATCGGCTATGGCGGTCTGGATCATGTGATGGCTTCCAATCGGAATGTCAACGTGCTTGTGATGGATACGGAAGTCTATTCCAACACCGGGGGCCAGGCCTCCAAAGCGACGCCGCTGGGTTCGGTTGCCAAGTTTGCCGAAGCGGGCAAGACGACGAAGAAAAAAGACCTTGGCATGATGCTGATGAGTTACGGCTATGTATATGTGGCTTCGGTCGCCATGGGCGCCAATAAAAACCAGTTCATCAAAGCGGTCAGAGAAGCCGAGGAATACAAGGGCCCGGCGATTATCATTGCCTACGCACCCTGTATCAATCACGGCTGCAATATGGAACTGACCCAGCAGGAAGAGAAAAAAGCCGTCGATACCGGTTACTGGATGCTCTACCGATTCAATCCGGCCCTGAAAGCAGAAGGGAAGAACCCGTTTACTCTGGATTCGAAAAAACCGGCGCTGCCGGTGGAAGAATTCCTGAAAGGTGAAAAACGGTATACGTCTCTTAAACTCAGCTTCCCGGAAAATGCCGAAATCTATTGGAAAGAACAGCAGGTGATTGTCGATGAACGCTACGAACAGTATGCGAAACTTGTAGACTAACGAAAAGTTCTGATCAGATCAGATAGAAAAAGGGCGGTTTAAACCGCCCTTTTTATTGTATCTTCACCTTTGTTCCGTGGTCGTTCACCCTCAACTTGAACTTGTAAGAAATCCTTACAAGTTGCTTCACCCTCGTTCCACTATTTTTATTTCTTCTTCTGTTAAGCCATAAAGTTCATAAACCAATTCGTCTATCTTTTTCTCGGCATGGTCTATACTGCGTTGGATTTGCTGATGTTGGGTTTCGAGTTTGGTGGTTTGGAGATGCTCGCTGAGTTTTAGAATATTGTCTACAAGTTTTTCTACTGCGTAACTTCTTTTTTTCGGGATGGGGATTTGCTCAACGTAAATGATTTTTAACCTGTAAAAGCCACCTTGAACCTTATCGCAAATATTGGAAAGAAAATACTTGCTCACTCTGGAGTTAAGTATTCCAAGCAGAAATTTATCATCAATTACGATAAGTTGGTTGTTATCGTTACCGTAATACTTGTTTTCATCCAGTGTGAAGGCAACTACTTCTCTGCTGATTCCGGGCCAAAGTATTTTGGTTTTATTAAATTCTTTGTAATAATCCACTGTGTCTTGGATTTCATACCATGCGTATTTCCCCGGTTTTCTACCAATCCATTTTCCTCCTTTCCAATTGGCGGGTTTTGGGGTAAGGTTTTCTTTGAATCCAGATAAATAGGATTTGATTGCAGGGTATTTATTGATATCTATGCCTCTGCGTGTAAAGATGAGATAGGTGTCTGATACTGGAGGTAGGTATCGTTTTATGTTTTTACCAACTAAAAACGGTTTGATGATTTCTTCACTTTTGGGATCATCTTCAATAAGCGCTTTACGGATTTCATTGGTTATAACAAAAGCTTTGTTGTAACCAGTTAAAACGCCTCTGTATATCTTTTTATTAACGAATGTTCTAAGGAGCGTACAATTTTCATTCAGTTTCTTTAAAAGGTTTAATTCCGCATTATCTTTTAATGACCACCCATTGTCATCTAAAAGGTCTTTTGAGATTGTGATCTCATGTTTTTTTACATATTGACCAAGGTTTTCAAATTCAAGTGATTTAACCTCTAATACATGGAATTTTTTATTGGGTGTTGTGGATTTACTTGCGATTATTATGCTTGAATAAGTGGTGGCAAACCTGAATACTGGCAAATCACCAAAATCAATCAGTTTGTGAATGGTTTGTTCTTTAAGCCATTTGCGGAGTGGAAGTCCGTATTTTGCACGAAGCCACTTACTTGCAACAATGTAAGAGAAATATCCTTTTTCATTTAGAATAGATATACCCTTTTCGATAAAATACTGATAAAGGTCGGCAACACCGTGATATGTTTGATAATGTGTTTTGAAATAACTTTTGTGCTCGCTTATTAATTCTTGTCTAACCCAAGGCGGATTCCCGATCACTACATCAAAGCCGCCTTGCTTGAAGATTTCAGGAAATCCTTCTTCCCAGTCAAAGGCGTTGATTTTCTTCATCTGTTCGGGGAACATGTCAATCTGGTCATCATAGAAGTCATTCCCGATCAGCGAGTTTCCGCACTTGATATTACTGCCGAGATTGGGCAGCACTCTCTCATGGAAAAGGGCTAATTGCTGACTGATGGATGCCTGTGTTTCGCCTTCCAACGCTTTGAGCAAGAGGTTCAGTTTGCTGACTTCAACCGCTTGTGCGTCTATGTCAACGCCAAAGATGTTATTGAGCAAGATTCGTTTCTTCTCGGCTGTGGTAAGGTTTCCGTCAGGTGTTAGCGGGCTGTCTTTTTTCCTTTTAGGTGGATTGTCTGCCTGCCGAAGCTTTAGTGCAGGCAGGTCGTTGTAGTATTTCAGATGCCAGTCAAGCAGAAATTGGTAAGCGCCGATCAGGAACGAACCGGAACCGCACGCCGGGTCACAAATCTTTATCTTTTCAATCTGTCCAGGCGTTTTGCCCTCAAGGAGTTTACCGACGGTGTTTTCGACAATATAATTCACGATGTATTTGGGTGTATAGTAAACGCCTCCGGCTTTGCGGACTTCCGGTTTTTCCTCAACCTTGGCATGGTGGGCTTTAGTCAGCCGGATGGTTTTACCGAGAAATTGCTCATAAACACTTCCGAGAATATCGGCGGGCATAACGGAAAACTCGAATTCGCAATTCGGGTAATAAAGCTCTTTAATGATATCCTTCATTACCTTATTGTCAACTTTAAGTGTGGCTGTGATTTTGTCCGCTTTTAAGTCAAACAATCCGGAATTGTACTTATCGTCCGCGATACGATAAAGGGCGAAAAGGTTCTGGTAGACGTCGCCCTTTTCTGCTGCTTTTTTCAGTTCGCCATATTGCTCGACACCTCTGTCCTCACACATGCGCAGGAAGATGATGCGGTCAATAATTTTCTGAACGGCATAGTTGATTTCATCCTCATTGAGTGATTTATTTCGCAGGGCGATGGTCGTTGCCAGAACAGTGCGCCACTGCTCAATGGATTTCAGAAATTCATCATCGACAGTTGCCGTTCCTTTTTTACGGGTGTCACTTTGGACGTATTTGTCAAAACGACCTTTGGGCAGGTTTTCTTTGGCGAAAACATCCCAAAAGAAATCGAGCTCGTCAAGATATTGGTCGTAGGTGATGTATTTGATTCGGGCAACCGATGCTTTGTCAGTCGGTTTGGGCTTTTTGGTGCAATCGTAGATGGAAAATTCCTCAAAATCGGTAACGATTGAAATGGGAACTTTTGCGCTCCATCCATACCGTCTAACCTGATAGGCTGGAGCAATATCACTTTTGATGTCAATAGCCGGCTTTTTCGCATCAACAAAGAATTTTCGTTGACCAAAGAGTGTAAAACCATAGTCGGGAGCTTTGGTGCTGCTGCCGACTTTTATCTTGTCCTCGTGGACGACCTCACGGTAGGCTTCGGCGTAACCCTGTTCGTTATCCATGTCCCAGCCGAGGGCTTTGAAAAAGGGATTGATATAGTCCACCCGTGTCTGATGCTCGTTGTAGCCGCTTCGTTTGTATTCTTCAACATGTTCGTGAAAACGTTCAACGAGCTCCGCTATTTTTTCATACGCTTGTTCTTTTGTTACTTGCATAATCAGTTTTACTCATCTATATGAGTTCCAGTTTCTGTTTTGTTGTCATCAATTCATGTTCTCAATTTATTGTATCGTTAGCGGAAGCATTTGTCTTTTTCAAATGGCATCTGACTGTTTTCCGTATAATCGTTCATACCTTTCCGGGTACAGCTTTTTCATACAGCTGCGGCAAATTCCGTGACTGAACTCGGCATTGCTGTGTTTACCAAGGTAGACTTCAAGGTTATTCCAGTATCCTTCATCGTCGCGAATATTTTTACAGGAGGGACAGATAGGCAGTAGCCGTTTTAACTGTTTCATGCGGGTCAGTGCTTCGGTTATCTCAAAAATCAGCTGTTCACGTTCTTCTTCGATTCGTTTCCGGGACAGAATTTCGATCTGCAGTTTATGATTGGATTTTACGATTTCGCCGCGCCGTTCACGGACGAGATCTTCCAGCTGGTTTCGCTCTTTCTGCAGCGCTGATGCGGCGTCCTGTTTTTTCTGCAGTTCCTGTTTTAGTTGCTGGTGCACATTTTGTAATTCCTGAATGGTTTGCTCTAACAGTAATTCTCTGGCTTCCAGTTTAACGATCATCATCCCGAAGGATTCGGCCAGGTCGGTGATCTGTTCAGGATATTTATCGGTTTTGGCCATTTCAAAGATTGATTTATCGGGATCAAAAGTATTCGCAGCGGCATTTTTGACCGCCAGTATCAGATAATCGAGAATATTTTCACTTCCTGCAAAGTAATCCATAATGGCCTCATTTCTCCGGTGGTAATACCAGTTTGCCTTTTTCCTGTAACCGCTTATATTCTTCCGGGTAATGATTTTTCAGGCAATCCGGGCACAGGCTGTGACTGAATTCGATTTCCGAATGTTCGCTGATATAGACTTCCAGATCATTCCAGTACCCTTTATCGTCACGGATGTTTTTACAGGAGGAGCAGATGGGAATCAAACCTTTCAGGGTCTTGATATTGTCTATAGCTTCCTGGAGGTCACCTACCAGTTTTTTACGGTCTTCATCAATTTCCTGACGTTCGAGAATTTCGGTTTTCAGCATCTCGTTGGTTTTCATCAGCTCGTCAGTACGTTCCCGGATGAGGGATTCAAGATTATCGCGGTAAACCTGTAATTCTTTTTCAATTTTCGTCCGGTTGTCACATTCTGACTGTAGATGGGTATTCAAGTCTTTCAGCTTATCGATGGTTTGTTCGAGTCGAAGTTCGCGGGCCTCCACTTTTACAATCATCATTCCAAAGGATTCTGCCAGTTCATAAATCTGTTCCGGATACACACTGGTTTTAGTCAGCTCAAATATCTCCTGTGGATCGCCGTAGCGCCGACGGGAAATATCACGGGCGACTTTGGTAAGATAATCCAGCAGCTCATCGACTTTTTTATTATAACTGTCTTCGCCCTTTTTTTGGGCATGGTCAAGAGATTCTTTCTGTTCATCTGAGATTTTCTGCCGTAATGACTCCAGGCGGTTCAGCAGTTTTGGATCGGGTGTTATTTTGGAATTCATTTTTCGCTCCCGGTATTCGGTTTTAGGTGACTGTTAATGGGGATTTTGATGTGCACAGTCGTCCCTTTATTTATTATGCTGTCAATCGTGAACACAACTCCATAGGGTTTTAAGATCTGATAGGAACTGAAGAGTCCCAATCCGGTTCCTTGCGGTTCGGCGCTGTGTTTATCCGAATGATAAGCCTTTGTTGTAAAAAACGGGTTAAACAGCTTCGGAATGTTTTCTTGTTCAATTCCACAGCCGGAATCTGCAATGTCAACGGTGATGGTGTCGCTGTTGTAATCTGTCCGGACTGAGAGTAATTTATTATCGGAGCAGTACATAGCATCAAGAGCATTATTGATAATATTAACGAGGCCCTGAGAAAAGTCGCTGTAGACTCCGGTGATCAGTGGTATATTGTCGGCGAATTGATAGTTTTTTACGATCTTGTATTTGAAATAATGGTTGGTTTCAAGGAACTCCAATTCCGTTCGGAGTAGACTGTTCAGGTCAATGTTTGTGGTATCAGTGGCCTGTTCCGCACGGCATTTAGTCATCATTGTATCCAGAATATTTTCGATTTTTTCAGCCTGCTGAATAATCATATTCATCTGGCCGCTATCAGGATATTTTTCCTTATACAGATCGGCACTGCACATGATAACTGTTAGGGGTGAACGAATGTTGTGTGCAATACCAGATGCCAGAAGGCCGATTGATGACAGGCGGTGTTCTTTCATCAGGTGCAATTCCAATTCCCGTTGTCGCTCATCCATCAGCTTCAAATCGGTAATATCCCTGGTAACAACGATCGCATGGGTGACTTTTTTCAAGCGGTTATAATAGGGGTAATAGACCACATCGAAATAACGTCTTCCCAGCGCCGTGAAATTAAACCACTCCTGGTAACGGACTTCATTGCCATCGAAACATTGGTTTAAATTTCGGCTCAGAACAGACTCAAAAACCTCATTTCCCCAGACTTCCGATACGGTATTTCCGATAAAATTCGATCGTTCCCGATTATGGGCAAAACAATAGGCGTCGTTGACTGCTTCATATTTATAATTTCGGTTGATTAGGGTCATGAATTCTTTTGAAGAATTTGCGATAAACTCATATTTTTTCCGCATATCCTCTGCGGTACGCCGTTCCCGGATCTGACGTTTCAGATCACGGTTTACTTTTTCCAATTCACCGATTTTTTCTTCAAGTCTGAGTTCTCGCCCTTCGATTTTAACCATCATCATTCCAAAGGATTCAGCCAGGTCGGAAATTTTTTGCGGATACTTTTCCGTCTTGGTTAATTCGAAAATCTCCTGTGGGTTTCCATATCGTCTGCGCGATACGTCTCTGGCAAGATCGATTAGGCGCTCCAATAAGTGTTCAGTCCTATCCTTATCGGTATTCTGATTTGATTTCATAACGAATCCTTTATTGAATCATCATTTTAATAAACAATATTAATAAACTTTGCTGAGATATTCTTTAAAATAATTCAGAGGTCGCTATGATTGTAAATCAAACCATAAAGCGTTTGTCATCGCGAATCGGTTTTTATGCGTGCTGATTTCGGCCCTGAAATAACCCTGCCCGGGAATGTCATCTATAGGTAGTTGAATTGTTTGGTGTATTTGACCGTTTTGGAAATCTTTCGTGTGAAAATTAAGCTCTTTCTGCCTTGCTGGATTACCCAGGAAAACAGATATCGTTTTAAGTGAACCCAAAAAGGTACTGGTTTTTGCAGTAATGGTGAGAATTCTTGCTGAGTCGATCGATAAACATATAAACGGGCCGTTTGAAACGATTACGCTTGACTGTTTTAAATCCTCAATGACGCCATCCATCCCCTTTGACAGATCGGTTTTTACACCGGTAAGATTATATCCGAATATCTGATGCCGATGCTCCTGCATGTAAAGCAGCGGTATAACAATCTGGCGGAAACGGTTAAAATTTCCATGGGAATCGTTTCCGGCATATATCAGTTGCCGGCGTTCTTTCAGTAGTTGATTGATCCAGAACTGTTTACCGATTTCAAAATCCCGGAAATTGTTCCCATTTAAAATTTGAAACCCGTTGAGCAATGGATGGGCGTCCCAGGGATTCCACATTCCCCGGTGAATAATTAACCGGTGCAGCCAGGATGGATTATTAAAAGGGTGAGCGGCGAAAGCCAGAGAATTTTCGGGGACCAGGTCAAGAACTTTGGCATAGTGATTTTCAGTTTCTCTTCCCAGGGAATGCTCCATCCCGTCACCGCTACCGATGTGAAAATTCGGGTCATTCAGAACGCTCATGTGAACAGTGCGTCCAAATCCGTTGTCAACTGAAACCTCTTCTCCGGGAATGATCAGAAAATCCCGGCTGTTCGTATTCAAGTCCTGAATGGATTGCCTGAATTTAGTCCATTTCAACAGCATTGGATCGTTTTCCGTCCATGAATTCTCAGCGTCGTCCATATCGTAAGAATGTTCCGTCAACGCACAGAAGGAGATTCCCATCGCCCGGGCCATGGCCTGGTAGCATTCCGGCGGGGCCCCAAATTCGGCCTGATCTTCGGTATAGGATGAATGACAATGCATATCTCCCCAAATCCAGCCCTTCTCCCCGGGTAACGGATCGGAATCGATGAAGATGTTAAACGGCCGTTGTGATAGGGTGCGATAGTTATCGTTATGAATGACAGTGGATTTTTTCCCGATAGATACATAAGCAAAACAATCAACATTAAGCCATTGGTTTATATATTCGGAAGCATCGATTTCAATAATTGTATGAAACCATTTTTGATCTACCTGCTGTTTGACAGATACAGGTATTTCCTTGTAAATTGAATGGCCGTCCTGGGCGATCAACCGGATTATTAGTCTGTCAATTGTTACCGGGAACCAATGAGCGTCTTTAATCAGCAGGAGAACCGGGATGATGCCGGTTTCTGTACGACAGGGTAAATCAAAAAGGATCTCCGGCTGTTTTTTATAGAGGTAGCCCTTTAAAAACGGCAAGTGAAAATGCATTTCCGCATAGAGAACTACCGGCAGCAAAACCAGGACTATAATGTTCAAAAAATCAGCCCCGCTATTTCCGGAAAAAACAATCATAAACCAAAGATAAGATAAAATTCCAGATATCACCAAAACTTTTAAAAAAAAGGTAAAGAATTAATAAAATCCGGTGAAAAATATGGAGGAAAAATTGATTGACACTAACAGCACGAGGCGGTAAATTCAACGGCACGATTAGTTTTAAAAGGGGGAACGATTGGCATCAACAGCAGATATTCGAAACGGATTAATAATCAATTTAAACGGTGACTTACTTCGGATCATTGAATTTCAACATGTGAAAATGGCCCGTGGCGGTGCCCGTATTCGTACGAAATTTAAAAATATTCGCACCGGCCAGGTAGTGGATAACACCTTTCGCTCAGGCGAAAAACTTGATGTTGTCCGCCTTGAAGCCGTCGAAATGCAATACCTCTATCACGACGGAAATCATTATATCTTTATGAATACCGAAACCTATGATCAGGTACCACTGGATGATGAAATATTTAAAGAGGCATCCCAATACGTTAAAGAAAACGAAGTGATTAAGGTTCTTTTCTTTGGGAGTGAGGCTGTCGATATCGACATACCTTCTCATGTTAATCTCGTCATTGCCGATGCGGAACCGGGAATGAAAGGGGATACGGTCACCGGAGCATCTAAAGCAGCGGTTATGGAAACCGGTTTAACAATCCAGGTGCCCCTGTTTCTTAATGTTGGTGATAAAGTTCGGATTGATACACGTTCCGGCGCCTATGTTGAACGGATTAAAGAATAAAGCGAGAGGTCTATGAAAAAGAGTCAAATTCTCGATCTGGTTAAAATTCTTGAATCCCATGATATCGGTGAAATTGAAATATCCCGCTGGGGCCAAAAAATCAGAATTACCAAGAATTTATCCGGAAATGCTCATAATGTGGTTCATGTTAAAGACACTCCTGTGTCGAACATAGTGCCACATTTTGTTGAAGTGGCAGGCATTGCCGAAGAGCACAAGCCCGCCCCTAATGAGGAAAATGGTGGTGGTACGGAAATAAAATCACCGATTGTCGGGACATATTACCAGGCGCCGGCTCCCGATGCGGAACCTTATGTAAAAGTTGGCGATCGTATTTCAATCGGTCAGCCGCTTTGTATCATCGAAGCCATGAAGATTATGAATGTCATCGAGTCCGAAGTGACAGGCAAATTGGTGAAAATTCTGGCGACCAACGCGCAAGCGGTGGAATACAATCAGACCTTGTTTATTATTGATCCGGCTGGCTAAATTATCCGTGTTAAGAATTAAAAATTCGAATAGATTTTGATAGAAAAAATACTCATAGCCAATCGAGGCGAAATCGCATTAAGAATTATTCGAGCCTGTAAAGAGCTGGGTATTCCTACGGTTGCGGTTTATTCTACGGCAGATTCCTTGTCGCTGCATGTTCGCTTTGCCGATGAGGCCGTCTGTATCGGGCCGGCGAACAGTCAAAACAGTTACCTCAAACAATCACAGATTATTAGCGCTGCAGAAGTCACCAATGCCGACGCTATTCATCCCGGCTACGGTTTTCTCGCCGAGAATCCCGATTTTGCTCAGATGTGTCTGGATAATGAAATTGTGTTCATCGGGCCGTCACCATCGGTTATCAAGCGCATGGGTGATAAAGCTGAAGCCCGGGCGACCATGAAGAAGGCTGGTGTTCCGATTATTCCCGGCAGTGAAGACATCATTAGTGATATTAAAACCGCAAGAAAGGTTGCTGCCGATATCGGATATCCGGTAATTTTAAAGGCAGTTGCCGGCGGCGGTGGACGGGGAATGCGAATTGTTCGGGAGGAATCTCAGTTGGAAGACGCCTTCTCGACCGCACGCGAAGAGGCCCGGACAGCATTTGGAAATCCGGCGATGTATATGGAAAGACTGATTGAGAACGCCCGCCATATCGAAGTCCAGATTATGGGTGATAACTTTGGAAATATCGCCTTTCTGGGTGAACGGGAATGTTCGATTCAGCGGCGGCACCAGAAGTTAATTGAAGAATCTCCATCACCGGCCGTCACTGAAGACTTACGGGAAAAATTCGGCAAGATCGCCGTACGGGCGGCGAAAACGGTCAATTATTCCAGCGCCGGTACGGTCGAATTTCTGATGGATAAGCATCGCAATATTTATTTTATGGAAATGAATACCCGGATCCAGGTGGAGCACCCGGTGACGGAAATGGTTACCGGTTTTGACCTGCTGAAAGAACAAATCAATATCGCGAATGGATTAAAATTACCCAGATGGCTGCGCAAATTCAGGTTGCGCGGGCATTCTATTGAGTGCCGTATTAATGCCGAAGATCCCTATAAAAACTTTCGGCCTTCTCCGGGAAAAATTACCGCATTTCATGCACCCGGTGGCCCGGGCACCCGAATGGATACGCACGTCTATGCCGGTTATGAAATTCCCTCAAATTATGATTCACTGCTGGGGAAACTGATAACTCATGGTAAAGACCGGAAGGAAGCCATTGCCCGTATGGAGCGGGCATTGGATGAGACGATTATCGAAGGTGTGTCGACCTCAATTCCTTTTCATCAGGCAATCATGAAAGATCCGGCATTCAGGGCCGGTGATTTTCATATCGATTTTTTAAAAGATTTTAAATTTTAATAAACAATTTCTTCAAGGAGGAGCGTCAATGAACGTACCAGAGAATCTCAAATATACCAATGATCACGAGTGGGCACTTGTCGAAGAAGATGTTGCAACCGTTGGGATAACGGAGTATGCAGCCGGAGAACTGGGGGACGTCGTGTATGTGGAATTGCCTGAAGTGGGTGCCACCGCTGCGAAAGGCGATTCAATTGGCACCATTGAGGCTGTCAAGACCGTAGCCGATATTTACAGTCCGTTGTCCGGCGAAATTATTGAGGTTAATGGTGCATTAAATGACAATTCTGAACTGATCAACCATGATCCTTTCGGTGAAGGCTGGATCGTGAAAATAAAACTTTCGGATTTGTCTGAATTGTCTGAACTCCTCAATCACGAAGATTATAAAAAACTGATTTGATACCTATGCATTATATTCCAAATACCAAGGATATTGAGAAAGAAATCCTGCAGGCGATCGGTGTTGAGAAGTTTGAGGATCTGATTAAAAATATTCCCGATAAATTTCTTCAGAAATGTCGGATAAAACTGCCGGAATCGTTATCGGAACTGGAAGCGACAAAGAAAATTGGCAGAATGGCCGGACAAAATCTGGATACCGACTCGATGGTGTCTTTCTTAGGCGGCGGCAGCTACGATCATTTTATTCCCGCAGCGGTGGACTTTTTAATCGGCCGTTCGGAATTTTATACGGCCTATACGCCATATCAGCCGGAAGTTGCCCAGGGAACTTTGCAATCCATCTACGAATATCAATCCATGATCTGTCATCTGATGGATATGGATGTGGCTAATGCGTCCATGTATGACGGCGCCACAGCGCTGGCCGAAGCCGCCATTATGGCGGTCAATAAAACCCGCCGGAATAAAGTTCTGGTATCGGAACTTATTAATGCCAATTCCCGGAAAGTTCTGGAAACCTATCTTCAGACTAAAGATATTGAAATTCAGTATTTGCCGGAGTTGGCAGGTGTGACTGATTTGAGAAAATTGGACGCGCTGTTGGATGATCAGACAGCTGCTTTGTTGATACAATCGCCGAATTTCTTTGGAAATATTGAAGATCTGAATGGAATTGCTGAAAAATTACATGCGAATAAATCCCTTTTGATCTTGTCCGTAAATCCGGTGGCTCTGGCGCTGTTAAAAACGCCGGGTGAACTGGATGCCGATATTGCCGTTGCAGAAGGGCAGACGCTGGGGATTCATCAATCCTTCGGTGGACCCTATCTCGGGATTTTTACCGCAAAAAAAGACCTTATCCGGAGTATGCCGGGACGAATCGTGGGCGAGACTGTGGATATTGACGGTAAACGCGGTTACGTGCTCGTCCTGCAGACCAGGGAACAGCATATCCGTCGTGAAAAAGCCACGTCGAATATCTGCTCCAATCAGGGCCTGATGGCCCTGGCGGCGACCATTTACCTGGCTCTGGTCGGAAAAGCCGGCTTGAAACAGGTGGCGAAATTGTCCCTGAGCAATGCCCATTATCTTGCTGAAAAAATTGCGGCATTACCGAATTTTTCGATGGCATTTGAAAAGGCACCGTTTTTTAATGAGTTTGTTATTGAAACTCCCGTTCCGGCGGAAATAATCGTTAAGGCTGCTCTTGAGGAACAGTTTTTTGCCGGCGTCGATTTGGGTAAATTCAACGAAAAATGGAAAAACCGCCTGTTGATTGCCGTCACAGAGAAACGCAGTCAGCAAGAAATGGATGATTTTATCAATTTTTTGTCTAAATTTTGACCTGTATGAAAGTATTCGAAAATCTTAAATCCGTAGCGCAAAAAAGAGGCGGGGCATATTTTGTCCTGATCGATCCCGACACCCGTAAAGATACGGAGTTGAAAGATTTTGTGCAGGAGATATGTGCTCAGGGAGCCGATGCGATATTAGTCGGTGGCAGCCTGATTATCGGGGCGGATTTTCAAAATTCACTGGAAATTGTCAAAGAAAACAGCACTTTGCCGATCATTATTTTCCCGGGCTCGTTGCAGCAACTGTCATTTGATGCGGACGCTATTTTATATCTGTCGGTTATCAGTGGCCGCAATCCGAATTTGCTTTTTGGCGATCATGTAATTGCTGCTCCGACGATTAAAAAAATGAATATCGAACCGATCTCCACCGGCTACATGCTGTTTGAATCGGGACAGACGACGACTGCGGAGTTCATGAGCAATACTAGGCCGCTCCCCGTTAATAAACCCGAAATTGCCATGGCCCATGCTTTGGCCGCGCAATATATGGGATTCAGCACGGTGTACCTGGAAGCCGGCAGCGGGGCCCTGCGGTCTATTCCGAATCAGATTGTAAAAGCCGTATCAAGTTATATCGATATTCCGGTAATCGTTGGCGGTGGCATCCGAACACCCGAAGAGGCCCGCCTGAAATCCGAGGCCGGGGCGACATTCATTGTCACCGGAAATATTTACGATGATTCCGAAAATATAAAACTCATCAACGAATTTGCCCGGGCTGTCCATATTAAGGAAAATTCCTAGTGTCACCGATTATTTCCCGGGACTCCATTCAATCAGAAATAAAACAACAGCTGCTCGAAAGCGCCCGGGTCAAAGAGGCGTTGGCAGCCGGTTGCAGTGACAGTATCGCCGATGCTGCCGAATTGCTGATTGCTACGGTTGCTGAGGGTGCAAAGATTCTGCTGTGTGGAAACGGCGGCAGCGCCGCCGACGCCCAGCATATTGCGGCCGAACTGGTTGCCCGTTTAAAAAAAGAACGGGTCGCCATCCCGGCTTTGGCATTGACGACAAATACATCGACAATAACCGCTCTGGCGAATGATTATGACTTTTTGAAAGTCTTTACCCGGCAGGTGGAAGCTTTCGGAAGACCCGGCGATGTTCTGATTGGAATCAGTACCAGCGGTAATTCAAAAAACGTAATTCAGGCGATGAACTATGCTGCCGAAAATGGCCTTAAAACGGTGGTGTTAACTGGTGGCAACGGCGGCGAAATGGCCCAAATCGCAAATGTCAGTATTATTGTGCCATCCGACAGTGTACAGCGGATTCAGGAATCCCATATCGCTATCGGACACATTTTATGTGATCTTCTGGAGCAGTCCGTCAGTAATCAGAAATGATAAGTAATTCCGTGAATGCAACATTTAGTTCAAGATTATATCAATTATCTCACAATAGAACGTAATCTGTCCGGAAATACACTCGACGCTTACCGGAACGATCTGGGCCGTTATTGCCAGTATCTTCAGGAAGAAGGCGTCAAGCGTCCGGATCAGATCGATATCAAGGTTATTCAGAAATTTATCAATACCCTGGCGGATATTGGGCTGGTTGCCAGCAGTCTCTCCCGGAACTTTTCTTCGATTCGTTCTTTTCACAAATTCCTGATGGGAGAGAATATCGTTCAAACCAATCCGGCGGAACTGCTCCAGTCTCCCCGCATACCAGCCAGGCTGCCCAAAATCCTGGATCTGAACGAGATCGAAGCGATCATGGACACAATCGATATCAATACGAATAAAGGCATCCGCGATCGGGCCATTATTGAGACGCTCTATTCAACCGGTGTGCGCGTATCGGAACTGACAAGTCTGGAAATGAACAGTATCTTTTTCCAGCATAACGTGATCCGGGTGCTGGGAAAAGGGTCGAAGGAACGCATTGTTCCCTTTGGCGACCGCGCCAGGAAATATCTGAAGAATTACATAAGCGCCGTGCGCTCGCTGCTGCTCAGATCGACGAAGAGCGGTGATATTCTATTTTTAAATATGCGGGGGACGCCGCTGTCCCGCATGGGAGTCTGGAAAATTATCCAGCAGTACGTGAAACTGGCCGGAATCGGGAAAAAGGTCAGTCCCCACGTCTTCCGGCATTCTTTTGCGACACATCTGCTGGAAGGCGGCGCGAATCTCCGGGCCGTCCAGGAAATGCTGGGACATTCCGATATATCCACGACGCAGATTTATACCCATCTGGACCGGGAATACCTGATCGAACAACATCGCACATTTCACCCGAGGTGGCAATGAACTTATTTACAGATGTCTGATTAAGGTAATGCTTCTATCCTACAGAATGAAATTTAAAGAAAATGATGTATAAGTTACCCCAAGTGTCGTAGATAACTGGTCTTTCCACTTTCTTCTGTACTCAACAACACCATCATATATATCTTCATCGGCGCCTTCATCCTTATAACTATTAAATAAAAGCCTCAATCCGAACTCACCGCCGATAGATACATGCTCATTAAAAAAATACTCGGCGCCAAAGCCTGCTTTCAATCCGATAAAATCGAGTGCATCTTTGATCATTTTCTTATCATCCTTTGACAGCTTATCATCCCATTCATCAATCCAATCAATGCTTCCATCGGGATCGTATTCGATATCTTTTCCCTTCGATCTTCCTTCAATCGCCGGCATACATAGCATTAATTCACCTAAAACATAGGCTTTCCACAAATTCATTTTTAAACCCACATGAGGAACAAACAGCATTGCAGAACCTTCAAATGACGAACTATATTCTGATTCCTTATAAAATACATCTGTGTACCAGTCCGTATCCCAGTATGTACGACTGGATTCATAATTACCTGATATTCTCGCAATATCTAATCCACAATAAGGATTTAATGGACCAAGTTTCAAGCCGATACTTGTCCCGGACAGTGGAAATCCGGTTTTAAAAGAAGCGGTTATCCCACTTTTTGCACATAAAAGTACAGGAAAAATGGATAAAATCAGCACGGCAAAAATGACTTTTCTTTTCATTTTCTTCTCCTTTTTTGTTTGAATGATCTCTCTCTGAATATGTCGTTAATTTATCTTCTGACGCTGTCGATGTTATGTCATCTCATTTTCACTTTCAAAATTCTAAGCGCGAAACGAGCATCTTAACTCTTTCGGGCTTATTTTTTCAAAGCGGCTTTGGGAAAAGTTGTGGAAAACGTGTGGCCTGAGCGCTCTGCCGTAATTTTTACGACATCTTTCTTCGTATAGGTTCGGGCGCGCATGAATGGTCTCCTGTTATAATTTCTTAAATACTTTGCAATTTCGCTGAAATCCGGGCTTCCTGAACCCTGGATTGATGACAACGTCTCGTTGTATCAATTTTTATTTGTTAGGTGCATATTAATTATTATAACCAAATTCATTTGAGCAAAAGACCTTTTTCCAATAAGATTCACGATTTAGAATATCTTTTATGCTCGTATGTGTATCGGCTATTTCTAATATAGTAAACTGAAAATTTTTAGAATATGAATCACCTTTTTCCTTTAAAATTGCTTTTAGTTCTTTATTCCCACCATGACCATTTAGCGAATATTCTCGCCATCTTTGCCAAATACCTCCTATGCCAGTTGCACTTCCAACATATAACTTACCAGAAATTCTATCCGTAATTAAATATACTCCAGATACACTAGATAATGCGGCTCGCCAAGAATCAATATCTTGTGATATAATAATGTCTAATTTTGCCTTAGAAAGAGATGTTTTACAATAACCAAGAAAATCATCAATAACCATTTTTTCAGGCTTAATTTCACCAACCAACATATTCTTGTACCAATTTTCAGCGTTTAAATAGGATTGACGACCGGTTCTTTTATATTTTATTACTAATTTTCCTGAAAAATATTCTAATTCTTTTATGTATTTAGTATCATATCTATAACAAAGATCTTTATTTGAAAAAATACAGTTTTTTGATATATACCCTCCGGCAAATAACCAACGATCCGTTTGATTTAATTGAATTAGCGCAAGAATATATTTACGTTGAAAATTCCTCTTTGTTTGGTATGATTGCCATTCTTCAAATTTCCCATTCAAAAACACATCAATTGGATTGTCTTCGCCACTCCAGACAGCAAGATGAATCTTAGTTTCCTCAGGGGAAATTATAGGATATTTTATCTTCACTATTTCAAATATATTCATATTTCAACTCATTAATGTAATTTTTTATACTGTTGTTTATTGATAAACTTAAAATGATTTTAATCAAAGCGAGAATTTAAATTTAATTATTTACGCTTCAGTTCGTTCAATATTGATATTATCCCTTCATGCATACTAAAAATTACTATCCAGCCTTCACAAATTATTCTCCACAGTAAATTCCCTAAAATTAGTAAGGCAAGACCGCCTAATATTAATCCTTCCCCACCATATCTCATATGAGAACCTTCGGCTATCATTAGAATCCCACCTATTGTAATTACGATTATTCCGATTACGTATAAAATTTTAATCAAGGTTCCACTTATCAATTTTCGGAAGGAAAAAAAGCCACCTTCGGATACTATTTGATTTGATTCACTTTTAGTTACTGAAATTGCATTAACATTTTCTGTAATGGTATCATCCTTTACTTTCTTTGGTTTTTGCGTTAGCAAACCTCCTGATATTTTTTCTTCTGTCGTTAATAAAGTTAATGCGATACAGTTAAAGGATGTATAGACTTTTTCGTTATAAAAATTGCAGTGTCCTTTATATAAATCGATTATACCTGTTTTTTTATAATAATCACATTCACCGCAATTATTTGGTATTATTTCTGGTATCTTTCGAGTCATAGTTTACCTCACTTCTTATTGAGTATATCGGTACGCTCACTGGTTTCAAAAATGCGTAGCGTTTTTGAAATCCATGTGAAGCGTTTTGTTAGCATTTTTCAATGTTCGTTAGACCTTAACCATTTTATATGTTTACATATGCCATCAAGGTCCGGGTAAATTGTTCCTGGATTGATTCCGAAACGATTTAGTGACTTCTTAATAGGATTTCTCACATCTTTATGTATCAGAATTGTTTTCAGTTGAGAGGAAGTCCACGGTTTGTATGGCTCGTTATGAACTGTGAAAAGCCCACCTTGTGAAATGATGCACTTATCCCAATGTTTTGGAATATATCTTTTTACAGTAGTGATTTTGAAAGGATCAATGGTTTTATCTAAATTTGCTTTTGTTTTTGGCTCATATATTATTAGTGCTGAGTGTTCTGTTTCTTTTTGATCTTCTGAGGTAAAAGGCTCCTCGACGGCAAAATATATACCGACCAATGGATTCTTTGTCCAATCAAGTACTCGTGTTGGAAGTCCGTGATGTTGGCCAATTGTCAATAATTCAATGTCACTGTCTAAGTAATCTTTTATAAATGGATATGCTCTGTGTTTAAAGATTTTCAGTAATAATTTTTCTTGTTTAACATCCAACTCTTTCCCTTTTTTATCCTTAATTCTTCCTATAGAAGGAATTAGTTGCCAAGTCGAGTTTCTAACACCCCGGTATATTTGGTTCCCATTTGTTTCTGTATGTTCTTCGAGAAATTTGTAAAAATCTGAAATTGTGTTGATTTTCATTAGGTCACTTTGTTTATATGTTGTTTTTGTGAACGGGCAAGTGTCACCTACGGCGGATTGCGGAGCGATTTGCTTTTACGACTCGATAATCTTTTAAAAAATCATCAAACTTCAAATTCGTCCCAGAGCTCAAGCCGTTATCTCCATGGTTAGAAAGAATATATGATAGAATCAATTCAAAATCTAAATATTATAAATTCAACATTATCTTTATTGATTCTACCCAATCGTACTTCAATATCATATATATTATCAAGAGAATAATTTGCAGGTAATTGTATGTCCCAACTGCTAAAATCATCCCTGTTGGGACTTACAGGAAGTGACTGGTATACTTTATCAGAGAGTGTTGAATTATTATTATATATTTTTGAACTACTATCACTGTCCTTATATCTTTCAAAATCTACAATAATTTTGAAAAAATCATTTTTTTCATTATTTATGTAAACATAAATAGGTATTTCTAATGATATTTCATAATCAAAGTAAGGTCTTACCTTCATATTTAGTTGGTTATATTCATTAGCTATCGCATCTAAATAAGATGTATATTTCGTATAGCCTGTTATGTATATTTCATCAGTTTTCCAATTTCCAATATATTTTAGAGATAGACCTCTATAATTTTGATAAGGAACAGTTTCCCACTTCATATATTTATTTAAATCCTCAACTAATACGGGTATGACTTCCGAATAAAATTTAATTTCTAATTTTTTCTTGTAAACATTTTGTATTTCTACCTCATTATCTATTACTTGTTTAGTTGTCAAGAGTTTTCCTAACCTCTCATTTGTAAATGTGATTTCATCGACTATTTCCAAAGTATTAATATCCGTTCCAGTCTTATTAATTAAATCTTTTTGTAGTTCTATAATACTAGCAGTAAGGTTTTTGATAATTATTTTATCTTCACTACGTTCTTGGTAATTTGAAAGGGCTTCACGAAGACTTGAATTATCTATATTAAATTCAACTTTTATTTTTAAAACAAAACTTTCACCAATTATTTCCTTTTTTGTTTCAAGTATTTTGCTTGTAATAATTGCTCCAGTAATTGTTTTAATTTCATCTACTGTTAGAACTCCATTAATAACTTGGCTTTGAGATTCGATATATGTTCCAAGCCCTTCCAATGCTTTTTGTTTCGCGTCGTTCAAGGCAATAACTTTTGCTTCTTCAACGGTAATTCCACTTCCGATATAGGATATTCCTTCTACAGTAATTTTTTCTTGAGCATAAATAAAGATACATGATAAGCAGTAAAACAGAGCTGAAATAAAAACTCGATAATTATACATAATATTTTTCCTAATTTGGTTGTTTCAATGTTTCCAATTTCAAATCTTTAATTAATGTATCTTTATCCAATTCAAGTATAACCTCTACCGAACCATCACTATTATAAGTAATATTCACAATTTCTACATTATTAATAATTCCATTTACTTTAACACTAATTATATCATTTTTTATGATGTGATCATTTATTATAGTATTTGAATCAATATATATTCCTTTAATCTCTTCGATTAAATTCCTTTTCGCATCAATAACTGCCGCTCTCTTTGCCATCATTTTTGCTTTATTAATATCAATCATATTTTTAGGAGGAAAACCCTGACCAGTAGCTTGTATAATATCTCTTTTATAATCACTTTCATTGAAATTAATGTCTAATAACTTAAAAGTGAGCATGTCACATAAATTAGGAATTTCAGAATAGTATTTCCCCTCAACAGATTCGCTTTTTAAAATCTTGCCACTCTCCACATCAACCAGCCTGGCAGAGACATTTAGCACTGTACCAGTCTTAAAAATAGAACCCACTATTATTCTATTTGCCCCAAGAATATTTCCAAATTCTATAACACTTTCTCTATCTGAATAATCTTGCAATTGGCGTCCTTGTTCTGATAATACTTTTTCTATTTGATCTCTTTCTATTACATCAAAACCACCTAAATTTACAATTCTATTTCCTATTAATTCAGAAACTTGCCAACCCAAATGCTCTATAGACTTATCGTTTGTTTTGAAATTGCATACAGCTACTCTAGTATTATTTTCAGCATCTACTAATGAAAATAAAATCAGGAAAAGAAAAACAAATAAATGATTTGATTTTATATTGTTTTTAAGCAAGTTTCGCCTCCATTTATAAATTGTGGGCTGTTGTAACAAAAGGCTCATTTAATAGCCATACTACAAAATTTATAATATTCCTTTAATCAAATAGTTTATCAACAATACCTTGACTAAGTAAATAATCCCTAAGTTCGTTATCAGAATTCCAATTTTCAACGATTGTCTTAGGAATTAAATAAATATTAGATTCATCTAAAAATATATCTTTATTTTCGCCCTCAAGATGAACTAGAGCGAATAAATGATAATGAGCCGGCAAACCTTGTTTTGGGAAAGCTTTGACTGTGCTTGTTTTTACTTGAATCGTTCTGAATTTCTCACCTTTGATTGCAATTAAATCATTTCCTGTGTCTTTTAAAGGGAAATTTGCTTGCACATCGAATTGTAATAGACGCAACTGGACTAGTAGTTCACCAATAGTCCCTGTCTTCATTTTTTTACTAATTGGATTACTCATCTTATCCTATACTTTCTAACGGGTAAAGTCTGAAGTACGAGGTGATACAATGAACCGATTTCCCACCTTTAAAATATGCCCGGGAAAACTCTCAAAATCCAAGTTCATCGAACAGCTCACATCGTTGCCTCCAGACTATAGCCAAATTATGGTAATAAAAATTCACTTATTTTCAAAATATTTCGACATTTTTCTTATATCATTTGCAATGTCAATAAATAATAATATACCTTTGGAAAATAGAACACTATGAATTATCGAATAACATCCTATTAATAAAGAACAAATTATTATTAACAACCCTGTAAATATATTATCCATTTTATCAATGAAATAGAATCCGAGAAGAATACCAATTAAAGCAATGAATCCATAGAAATAAGATAAATGTTTAAATATTGCAGATAATGAAATAAGAGATAAATACTGCTGTGAATTCACTTGGTCTTTTGATTTTTTTAATCCACCCTTTACTATTCCTATAAATTCTGAATTACATCTCCAACATTTGATACTTTTTTTATCATTTACTGAACCACATTCTGAACATTTATATTCTAAATCAATAAATTTTAAAGTAGCCATAATTCCTCCAATAATTCATAATTATTTCAAAGATATTAATGATAAAGGTGTTATACTTTCTCCACTGCTAAACCATTGTATTTTAATTTTGTTAAATTTATCCTTTACACCAATAATCAGAAGAACTCCATATGTATAATTCAAACTCTTTTCATTTTTCTGAGATGTATATCCTATTAATTTTTCAATATCATAATTAATACTAATATCACTCGATGATTTTTTAATCTCAATAATTAAAATGTTGTGATCACTTTTCCCTCTTTTATGTATTATAATATCTGGATAAACATGACGAGTTACTACTTCATTTTCCTTCTCATCACGTTTAAGAAGACCATATTTCTCCGCAGTTTTCTTTAATAGAAATATATATTTTTTCCCACTATCTGCTTCAACATTACCATTATATTCACAATCAACATTGAATCTTGGGAATAAATTGGATAAATATTGTGCTAATTTGTGAGAAATTGATCTTTCACTAATATCATTTTTCAGTAAATATTCATCTTTCGTAATAAGAATATCTAAAGCACAAATTATTTTTCCATTAATTTTTCTAAAATCCATTGATTTCTCTTTTTATGTCTAACATATGTTTAACCTGCACATTTACGCTTAAAACAAGTTTCTCCATACAGAAACATTTTTCGAAAGTTTCTTAATCAATAAACCAAAAGGTTTCTTGATAGACAAACTTTTTAACCCATTTTGTGAATTTCTATTCATTTGTGTCTATTTTAGTCATTCATTACTCTATTGTCAAGACCTAATGAAACGACGATACGTAGCCCGCTGTTAGGTACTGCAATATAGATTTAAAAAAGGAAAGGGATATCAGTTATTTGCGATACTGATTTGAAGTTTCATCCCGAGAACACGCGCGTATTTTTCCAGAGTCGATAGCCGAATATCTTCAGCATGGTTTTCTATTCTTGACAACCTCGTAAAAAGGTAAAATTGGTAGAATTCAAAAAACATACTCACAATCATAGATTTTACCGGAATTGGATAAAAACTTACTAACATAAT
>Ga0268276_1000599_pt1 | contig 41294 bp, 27 predicted proteins | sample saktaG_4_FD_190145 | JGI IMG/M metagenome (GOLD analysis project Ga0268276, IMG submission 190145) | Saline water microbial communities from Sakinaw Lake, British Columbia, Canada - sak_2010_1_5_45m | ecosystem: Environmental > Aquatic > Non-marine Saline and Alkaline > Saline ...
CAGGTGTAGGACTTTCACATGAAGAGTAATCATCTTTGGACCCTCATCAAAGGAGAATTACAGCGCTTAAATAAATATGGTGTAACAACAATTAGTTTTATAGTGGCTGTAATGTGGTTTTTTCTCCTCTATTTTATTGATGATGCCGGTCTTCTTTCACAATTGCTTCCGATGGTCATCGTTATTGATGCATCGATGATGTCAGTCATATTCATTGGTGCTGTCATGTTTTTTGAAAAGACAGAATCAACATTTTCAACGATGCTCGTTACTCCAGTATCTAACCGTGATCTCATCTTATCGAAAACAATTGCTAATACGATTCATACGGTGTTGTCTTCTTTGTTAATCATTGTTGTTTTCTATTTTGTAAGAGATGTACAAATTAACTGGTTATTGATTATCTTAGCACTGGTTATCTCTGTCCTATTCCATAGTCTACTTGGATTCGTCTTTTCATTTCATGGTAAAGATTTTACTTCGATGCTTGTTGGTGTGATGACCTATATGTTTATATTTGCAACACCAAGTATCCTAAATACATTCAATGTGGTATTTAAAGGTGAAGTCTGGGAATATATCTTTTTGATTCTTCCCACACAGGCGACAATTAAGCTCATTGAAGTTGGTTTTGGTGCACCAATTGAAGCTAAATTTTATATCAGCTTAACAGTTTTGGTGCTTATGGGAACACTCGGATATTTCTTCTACATATTACCTAAGTTCAAGGAATATGCAGTTAAGCAAAGTGGGGTGTGATTCTGATGTTTAATAGAATATTAAAACATGAATTAAGAAATATATTGCGTGACAAGATGTACTTCTTCTTTGTATTCTTTTCAATTTTGATGATTTTGGTTAGCGTGTTTCTGATTCCTTACTTAAGGGAAATAGAAAGTGAACTAGCAGCAAATATTCTCCTTACTTTTTTCATCCTGATGAACAGTTTCTTATATGGCGCAATCACAGGTTTCACACTCTTAGATGATCAGGACGACTTCGTGTTGCTGTCATTGAAAATAACACCAATCAAAGTCAGATCATATATCTTAATCAAATTAGTCATCAGTTACATATTTGGCCTTATAACGACAATTTTACTGATTTCATTGACAGGGTTTTTGAAAACATCAGGCTTCTTTGATATCTTATTCATTGTCTTGCTAGCTCCAATCCAAGGACCAATTCTTGCTTTGATTATCAACGCTTTTGCACACAATAAAGTTGAAGGTTTTGTCATTATGAAAATGTCGGGAATTATTTTGCTTGCTCCAATTGCAGCATTATTCGTTAGCAACTGGACTGAATTATTATTAGGTTTTCTACCAGGTTTTTGGCCTGTGAGAATTATTACAATGCAACTTCTTCCAACGACATATTTCATCAACTCAACATGGCTATATTTTAGTATTGGCCTTATTGTTAATGTTATCTTTGGTTATTTATTATTCAAACTCTATGCAAAAAGAGTAAATATATAGGAGGTTTAGAATGCAAATTTTAGGTGGCTTTTTAATTGCTTATGGTGTTTTCTGTTTAGCAGGTTTATTGTTGCAATTCCCATTCTTATATAATAATGCTAAATCAAAGCTTTTGATTAAAATGATGGGTAAAACTGGCTACAATATTCTGATTTTAGTTTTTGGGCTTGCAGGCCTTATTGGTGGTATTTTAATTTTAGCTTAATAGATTTAAGTATCAAAAAAAAGGCAATAGGTGATAAGCATCTATGCCTTTTTAAATGATATGTATTTTATTCTTCCTGTGTCCATGAATCTTCTTTATCTACAAATCCATAATCGCGAGGTTTTTCTTGTGCATTGTAAATGGTAATTGTAAAATATCTGGTTCTATTTTTCGTACTACTATTGATATAGTAATACTTACCAGTATCTGATGAAGTCACATCATAATCAGATACATTTAGGAGTTCATCTGTTCCATTTAATTCAATCTTAAAATCATAATTATAGTTTAGTGCATCTAAAACATCAATATTAAATGAATAGAATCCACTCTTATTTCGTCCAAATCTAAACTTATAATCCTCATGATTGAGCATTAACAACAGGTTTGTTGAATTATTATAGCCAACAACAGTATCAAATACTGGCAATTCAGTAACTAAAACATCACCAATTGGTAAGTTTGTAATCATATTTTTCACATTGATGACAATCACAACTCCAACCAAATCAGGTTGTAGAACATTGCCTTCATAGATTACATCAAAAATATAGGAAACGTTATAGGTAACATCTGTTACTGTAATATGGTAATAAACCTGATTGAGCCCATTTTCTGAAGTCACACGATAAGTGATGATGAGATCATCAAATTCATTGACTTCACCACTGGTATAATCGGCAGCAAGCAGATAAATGTTGGGATCATCTGGTCCATTTACTTCTGCTGTATATCCACCACCCACAAGTTCTTTAGCAACGGTTGCTCCAAGTGGTAAATAGTTGAGGAAATAAGGAATGTACTCATCAATTGGAATATTTGAAACCTGACCATCAACTCTAAAATCAGTTTCTCCAGCAGTTCTTGAACCATCATAGTCAATACCCGCATAGTAAATGGTTGGTGAATATGGACTCAGTAAATTAGGAATTCCAAATTCATCAGAGACAAAAATTAAGGCATAATTTGTTTCTGTAGCAAGTTCTGCAAACTGAATATCAGTTAGATATGCATCCTCACCTTGATTCTTAGTAATATAGAGTGTACCTAAATTAATGATTGTCTCACCAGTTCTTGCATAACCTAAAACAAATTCATAATCTCCAGCTATGGCTGTACTATCAATAGTAAATACTAAGTAAGTATTTGTTACGCTAATTGATATACCTAATACATCATCAGGCACGATAGCAAAATACGAATCTGGATTATCAGTTTCTAAATTGTAGATATTACTTGCAAATGTAGGATCAATACCGAAATCCAATGAAACAGAAGTTGAATATGCTTCTCTTGTGACAATAACAGGATGACTGATATCCATTAAAACCTTATTATTATTACGATAAACATCCTCAATATTTAGTTCTCTTTCATAGATGTGATGTGTATAAACCGTCGAGTTTATACCATTTTCTGCCAATACAGTATATGAAATGTTATAAATTCGATAATTGTTGACCGAATAAGTCGTATTATTTAATGTAATGTTGGTAATCGTTGCAAAATCAGAAATTACGATTTCATCAATGAATGGCAAACTATAAGATGCATTACTTGTTTGATATGCTTTGACATTATCACCAGGAATACCTGTAACTAAGGTACTACTAAAATCAAATTCGTATCCAAAATTGACATAGGATGAGATGATAGTTCCACTAGGAATGACAGGACCAGATGAATAATGCTCAAGACTTGTGATAGCACATAAACTTGACCCTTGTTTCGTAAATGTATAATAGGTGCTTGTATCAAGATAGGGTAGTAATTTAAAGCCTATGCGATATAACCCAGATCTTAAACTGGGATTGACACCAATTGTAAAACTAAATGGATGATAAGTGGCAGTCGTTACTAATGTAGAAGACAATGAGTAATCTTCATATTCTACAAACACATATGATGATGTACTTGTATCATAATATTCTAAAGTAACATTATCCATGTTTTCACTACCAAGTGCAAGTATATCTGTACCAATTGGTAAAATAAAGCCGGGATCTCTAAAGTTAAATTTTATTGTTGAACTTACAGGGTATGGGATATTGTTAACAATCGTTGTTCTGATTGTTCCGCCATCAATTTGATAACTATATAAATAAGGAAGTGTTGGTGACGAGGCATAAGTGACATACAAGCGCACTTCATAATCCGTCACGTAATTATCATTTAGAAATGACGTGAAATATTGTGATACCTGGCTATATGAAGTAAAATATCCAATGGTGATATAACCTGTAGTTAAACTATTTTTATTAAATGTATAACTGAAAATTGGATTCAAATCTGGCCAATTAGGATCGTCAGATGGCAAGTTAACAAAGTCTTCGAGTAACTCTCTATAGTTATTGATGTATGGTGCAATATTGCTGCCATAAGATAAATTATTGTAATCCTCTATAGTTTGTGCAATAACAGCATTATTTGGTAAAAGTGCATCTATAATATTATAATTGACCGTTGCTAAATTCCCACCATTGAAATTAAGCGTTGCAAGATTTAGATTAAACGTGATTCTTCCAGTAGGCACTGAAAGCGTTGGATCAACAATAGTGGGATTATAAAGTCTGGTCTCTGATCCACCAATTTCATCTAAAACCAAGGAAGACTCATTGTTATCAAGCAACTGTGATTTGTCGCTATATCTTGTTTGGAATAAAGTTTGATAATCAAAAAGTAGGGTTGAATAAGTAGGATCTTCTACTGCAGTAATTCTGCTAGAACCCGAATAATCGATGTCATATCCTGGTAATTCATCATTGACACCAAGTGCTAAAGGTAATAGATTGGTAAATAATAGATTGGCTGGCAAAATTGAACCGAATGTACTACCTGACGATGTTGCTAAAACATACATACCATTAGGTCTTGAATTAATGAATGTATCAGATAAATTACCATTTTCAGCAAAATAAATATACTGCTGTAAAACTGGGTCAGTGATCATTTCAAAAGTTGATCCATAAACATATTCACCTTGTGGGTCATTCGCTTCCTCAGTTATGGTTGGAATGGGCAAAGTTGTAGCAAAAAAGTATCCACTTGGCATAGCTGTTGTAGAACTAGATCCCGAAACTTTTGTTGACTCAATATCCCATGTTTGATGGTAAAGTGGTAAATCATGTTCATATTTAAATTCATTTAGTGTTCCAACATAAACAGATGAATTAGGCACAACAGTCCAACCAGTTGCATTATAGGCAGGTCTATCACTTCTAGAAATGATTTCAGTTTGATAATTTTCATAGGATGAATATTCATTTGCATACCTCTCGTATCTTCTCCCATATAAACTCACTTCTGTTCTACCCATTGTCTTTTGATAACTCGTTCTTAGCCATTCACCAGCACCAACATCATAAGTATATTCGTATTTTCTAGATGTTATCGTTATATTTGTTCTTCTTCTGGTTGCGTATGATGAACTGTTTGAATTTGTTGAACTATCATAAAAATACGATGTACCAGCAAATACGGTTTGTGTCGTATCATTTTTTCTTGCAGAATAATATTTTGCATTCATAAAAACGTAGTATTGAAGTGAGCTGAAATAATTATATACTTGGTCTAAGCGACCGATCAAATCAACATTTGGATCCATATTCACAATAAAGTTAAATGTCGAATTAGAATCATTAGCACCATACATACGAAGATTAGCTCCTCTTTGCAAACGTCCGAAAATTCCACCGAATCCACGCTTGTTTTCTGGCATGACTCTAATATCAGAATATGTATTTGGGAAGATAAATTCATCGTCAACAGCATAGAAGTGATCTCTAATTGTTTCATAATCCATAATATCTATATCATTGAAATTGGTATAGCCACTTTGTGATGTTCCCATATCAAAAGCTCTAACTGTACCATAATTAATTGCTGTATCAATTGAAACATATTGTGAAGTATCAATAACAACAGTTGCACCAACAACACCACCAGCAACATCTGTAGAACTAATTTGCCCATGATTAATCATGCGTCTCATAATAGATAAACCATAACCAATGACGCCACCTGCTGATGCGTTGATGCCAGGTCTTTCTTCTGTTCCACTTCTAGTATAGATATTCGTATAAGAACCATAGTCATAAGTATAATAAGTTGATGTATACCTATATCCTTCAACTGGTTGAGTAATATCAAATAGATTATCTTCAACACGAGCAACAACTCTATCATTTGAATAAATAGAAATTGATATTGTGAGTGCCGAAACATCACCATAATTGATACAATTTGATAAAATAGAATCTTGAATATTTGCATATGTAGTTCTTGTAGTTATACTACTACCAACGCTATAAATGGTCCAGACATTTCCATATTCTAGTTCACGATAAATAGCTAATCCTAAAATTCCTCCAGCACGTGAGAAATTCTTAGAAATACCTAGAATAGTACCACTATTACTAGAGTCATAAATGCGAGATTTATCACTTAAAACTGCAGAAGCAATACCTCCGACAACCGTACCATATCGATATTTTGTAGTCGAACCACCAGATGTAGCCTCTGTATTGAATGTGACATTGTTGAGATCGATATTCGAAGTATTTTGAAATCTTACGTCACCCATATTTGCTGAGTTTTGAATGTCACCATCATTAAATGTGACCAATCCACCAGCATAAACATTGGCGTGACCATTGATACCATCGACACTTGGGCTATATCTTGACAAGAGATTTGAATTATTAATGGAATTGATGATTCCAATTGTAGCAACTGGCATTGATAATGTACCATACGGATCCATATTCCCAGAATAGTTATAATTGACGAACCCACCCACGTAGATATTATTGGGTGCAGAGTAATTAGATTGATTTGATGTGATACCAGCAACAATAATCTCACCATTAACTAAACCATTAACAATTGAATAATTATGTGTCAAAGTTTTAGCAATACCAGCAATAAATAATTGTTTTTCAACTGAATTGCTACCTTGCATGATTAAACTATAAGCTTTTATTGATCCATCATAAGTGACATTTAAGAAATTTACGTTTTCCGATAATGTTATACCTGCGATAGACATTGTTTGTCCCATGGTTTGTTGGCTATATTCAATATCGCCATCATTTTCTACAAATCTAAGTAATGATGGCTCATTTGAGTCACTGACATAAACTCCTGAGTAATTATAACTTCCAACAAGATTCATATTGGAACTGTTCTTAGCTTGAGATAAAGTGAGTCCTAATCCTATGTTATAAATTAAAGTCGTATATTCAAGATTTGAGAAAGCACTAGCACTTGGAGAACCTTCATAATAAATTAAACTCGATGTTTCACCATTGTATATGTGCACATATTCAGCAACTTCAATGTGATTTGAAACTAAAACACCTGCTGCTATGACTTCATTTGTACCACGTTCTACGACATTGATTGTGCCCTTGTTTGTAAAGTTGCCGAAAGTAACATTCAGTTCAAATGCATTTCCTGTAGTCATACCAATAACGCCACCCAAATATTGTTTTTCTGAAAAACTAGAAATAATTTGATTCGCGTGAAGTTCACCTTCACTGGTTAATAATCCTAAAATATGGTTAACATCAACTGTGTTTGTCACTTTACCAATGACACCACCCATGTAAACATTAGGAGCTGTTAATGAAGAAATAGTGGAGGTTGTTGTTCCGATTCCGTAAATATCAACCGAGCTATAGGCATCAGTCAAGACTAATTGATCACTATTGGATGCACCAACTATACCACCTAGATGATATTCTGGGTTAATAACTATATCTGTACGATATATATGATCGGTTTGAGCAACTATTTGCCCATCGCCATAAACTCCATTGATTAAACCTGATGCACTACCAACAATTGAACCAACATAAAGTTCCCCTAGAGTAGCATGTCCAAGATCAATATCAACTTCTGCTAAAACATTTCTGATGATACCATTATCAAGTAAACCTGCAACTATTCCAACATGCGTTGGAACACCTGCATAATCATCGGTTTCATTCAAATCCAAATTGGCACTATAAAATAGCAAATTATAGACTTGTCCGCTTAGTACACCAAACATACCAGCATAATAGGAACCTTGGGCAATACCATTGACAATATTGAGATTATTAATGTATATTGTGTTATCAAAACCTGCAAAGATACCAGAAAAATCGACAGTTGGAGTCATGTAAGCATAGGCTGCTACGCCGTCCATATCGATGTTTCCTGAAATTATGTAATTCAACTCTCTAAATGGTGTGAGACCTGTTTCCCGTGTATAATTAAGCATCTTCGAGAATGCTATTAAATCCAATTCATCATTTATCTCATAATACTCAGAAATCGTGATTTTATCTGTTGGAACATCTGATAATTGGAGATCAAATGGTGTTGTGACTAGCAATAAACCCATTAAAGATGGATATTTTGGTGTTGGATTACTTTCCGCTGGGTAAAAAAACCAGCCTGAACCTAGGACAGCATTTGAAGATCTTAGTTGTAAAGTTGTCATTGAGATTGCATATGCATTTGGCGTTGTAATGCTAAAACTACTTCCACTTATCGTAACTATTTCTTGATAAAGTGTATCGTCGAAAGCAAGATTAGAGTATGTACCACCTGTATGATTGGCATAAAGAACAGGTTGAACAGTAAATCTAGATCCATAAGAAGCATTCATAACAACCTTAGCTGCAAAATATGCATCATTAAAAGTACCATAGTTATCAAAAAGTATACCTGAAGCTTGTCCTGCAGATGCTACCATACGAATCCCAGAGATAAGTGCTGTTGCTCTTGTATCAATGACGTAAACATGATTGACATTTCCTGTAACACCATTACGTCCTACAATGTTGGCTGCCTTAAACAATGTCTCACTCTCAAAATTAAATTCGTAAGTTGAATTAATCAAGCCAAAGTTCTGAATTGTTCCTTCATTATAAGCAAACATTGCATAATAAGCTGAATAGGAGACTGTGGTTTCATATTCAGTTCCAGCATTCAAAATCTCAGTTAATTGATTATATCCTGAGAAATAAAGATTGGTAATCTCAAATCCATTACCATCAAATATACCCTTAAACGTCTGTTGATAATGTATGCCATCGATATAGAAATCATAACCAATTGGATTGAACTGTTTTGATTTCATGACAGTATAATCGATATCATCACCCAATTTGTAGTGCAATCTGAGCAAGATTCCTATGGCCGTAGAAGTCAACTTCGTTTCATAAATTGTATATTTCAGATTATAGCTGACATCAATAGAAAAACGATATAGCTCTTCAGCTGTATCAATTCTAATAACTTTACCCCATGTTTGTGGATTAATAGCTAATATATGAGTTGAGGTATCCCCTAAGTTATTTCTAAACTCTGTGTACGTGATATATTCTGATTCAGGAAGATTTAGCTCAGGAAGTGAGTCATAAGAATGAACTGAAAAAACTCCAAATTCATCACTTGCTGTCGATAATACCCGAGAGTTGAATATTTGATATCCAAAAATGACTAAAAATGCAACTAAAAATATTGATATTATTAATTTTTTCATTACTTTTGTCATTACCAGGTACCTCCCCATGGTGGTGAGGGCAATCCCCAATTTATAATTGGTGCATTATTATCAGCTTGTATACCTTCAACGATAATAGCCAATTGTAGAGAATAACCAACAGATTTTGTTTTAAAAATATCACCATCAAATTCTTCGATAAAAGGTATGGTAAGCTGAATAGAACTCATCTCGCGTTCAATTCTTTGTGGATAATAAAAGTACCCATCATTTAAGTAATTGTCATACCATTCGTCTATCTTTGTAACAACATCGCTTGAAGTAATACCACCTAAAGCCACTTCAGCATCATATAAATCGTTATATAATATACCATTGACATCCCAATGTCTTGAAAATTGATAGTTGATGGGTTGGTCGACAATGGATACTTCACCTTGATTACCTTCATAGTCAATCGTACCAAGTGATAAAGCATCTATAACTTTAACTCTTAAATAGGTATCAACCGTACTATTCACATAAATGTCAATTCGTAGGTTAGTAATAAAATTTGCAGCTTCAACATTAGATACATTGATTAGATATACACCTGTTTTAGTACCAGAAATAGAATTTGGTATGACAAAATATTCGACATCAACTATTTGCCCATCAAGATAGATTGCATAGTCAACATCCACTTTTGCTGCAGTCACTATAAATGAATCTGTTCTATTGATTAAAACGAACCATGCATAACTAACCGTCCCAATAATGACGATGATTATCATAGATATTGAAATAACCATAAGTCTATAGCTATTTAAACGCCGCATCTTATTCTCCTTCTTTAATTATTATTCAGAATCGAACAGCGTATATAATCCATCAATGCTTAATTCTCCATTCTGGAATCCAACACCATAATCTGGTGTATATGCATCAAATCCAATAGAAAATTCAATGGTTACTAATTGTCCTGATGGTAATGGTGTCGCACCTAATATATTAACATTATTTTCAATAATTAGATTTTCACCATCCCAAATCTGATTAAAAACGTTACTGAAACGAAAGCTGTTCAGTTCTACACCAATATATTCAATCGCATTCTCATCAATTCTGTTGAGCAGTATGTTTTCAATCAAATAAGGATTTTCATTGACATATTCAATACTTGATGCATACCAATTTAAGGTTACAGTTCCTTGATTGATGTAGAAAAAATCGGTCAAATCATATCCTGAAGGACTTGAGGTGGCTAGGATATTCATCAAAGTAATGTTCAAGTTCAAACTAGGATCAGATGGACTTGCAAAATTTTCAACTGTCACTCTAATATTAATTTGATCTCCAGGCAAGATGGAACGCAAATAAGAATTGAGTTCAGCAGGGTTGTCAAATGATGAATAATCACCACCATTGAGTCCATACTCAATATCCAACTCAACTTGACTATCCATAACTTGGGAAGAAACCTCTTCGATTTTATTTATCGTGGTCAATGTAAACCAAGCAAAAATGACTGCAGTTAGCAGCATGAATGAAGAGATGAACATGATAATTGATACAACAACTTTTTTCATAACTTCATTCCTCCTTAATCCAGGATAAACTCAACTTATTTAATAATAAACAAAAAGCCAGTGAATCTCAAATGAGATGCAACTGGCTACCTAATTTAGGCCCTATAGCTTTGCGTCACTAGGTTGCCCTAGCTTTGCCAATATTTAGTGATATTATTATATAATATCTATAATTCAATTATAGTTCTATTTATCAAAAATGTCAATCTATTTGATTATTTTTTTATCGTTTTTTAACTTTTCTTCTATTATTATTTCTTGATAAATTTTATCGTGTTCTTGTGAAATAATTTTCTCTAATTCTGCTTCATGTTTTTTTTCTATTTGAAGTTTTTTTGTTTTCGCAATTGTCTTATACATATGTGCCAATTCCCAGATAATTAGAATAACTAATACTGCAATTAAAGTCAGGAATATTAAACTTCTACTTGAAAGCATCAGTTGAACAATTGGCTTCATAAAGATAACCTTGGCATAATAAGAACCCTGATAAGTGCTTGCGGTAACTGGATGTGGATCAATTTGGTTTAATGGATTATCGCCTTTTGTAACTAGTTCGCCATTAGATGTAATATCAACGACGCGATGAATGATTAAAATGTTACTTGGAGTGCCATTGATATTAACCTGATCCTGGAAAACAATCACATCTCCGATTTCTACATCTTCAAATGGAGAATTTTGAATAATGACCATATCTCCTGGATTCAAAGAATCTGATGCAGTACCAATCATTGATTCTGTCGGCACAACTGAAAATGAATAATTGAGTATATAAACCAATTCATTATTTTTATAAGCTGAAGAGCCTAAAAACATAATCGAAATGGAAAGACCTGATATGATTATTGTCAAGGAAATCATAATACCTGAAATTATTTTTTTCAATTTCACACCTCTAATAATGATTATTTGCAATAATAATTATTCGATCATTTATTTTTTTGTTGCTTCGTTACTGATTTTTTTTCGTAATCAGTTTTAATTTTTCCTTTTGCTTTTTCAATTCTGCTTGCAGATGCACTTTGTAACCTTAATTTTTCTTCATTTAATTTCATTTTTTGCATAGCACGCTGTGCCTTCAATTGATCAGATAATTTTTTCTTTTCTATTATTCGCTGATCCTTAAGTATCTTCATGTCTTGTCGATACATAATTATTGCTTTTTTCTTTTCTTTTTCGATGATTATTCTTTCTTCTTCTTTAATTTTTATCTGATTCTGTTTGAGTTTTTCAGCAAATGCCTTTTGTTCATCATTTAATAATTTTCTTTGCTCACCTGTATATTTCAAATAATCTTCGAGAATGCCTTGATTGATTGCCAAATTTTCTCTTTCAATTTTAATTTTTTCTTCAATTGTAAGTTTTTTAGCTAAATCATATGCTTTAACTTTGAGCTGTTTAACCACTTGTTTATCAAGATCTTGAACTTCTTTCATCATTCTTTTTTCAAGACGGATCGCATTGTTATAATCAATTTCTTTAGTTTCTCGAATGATTCTTGCAACCCTAACTTTATCTTTTGCTTTGAGCAATTCAGCTTCTGTATCTATTTTGAGCATTCGTGCAAAAAACATGTCGTTATCCATATTTTCTGGGCTGAATTCGAAGTAACTTTCATATAATTTATTTGTTATTTCAATCGTATCACGCAATGCTTTTCTTAAAGCTACATCATATGAAGAAGATTCTTCAAAATGTTTTTCAATATTTTTTTTGAACACTTCAACGCTTTGATCCAAATAATATTGACTGATTTGTGTGTCTTTTAAGACAACTGGATCAGATTGATTGATAATATCTTTCAAGTTCTTTTTAACGAACTTTGGAGCTTTCTTTTTGTATTCTTCAACATCCACATATTGATAATGATCTGCTAAAGCTTCCTGATTGGCATAGACTGTTGAAAATGTCATTAATGCAGTTTGATAAACATTGCGCATATAATACTTATCAAAGGGCAAATTTTTCTCTTTAACATCTAAATCAAAGGTTAATGTGTTGTATTTATCTAGATATAACCACAGGTTATAACAATTATTATAATCAACATTCTTTAGTATAATTGATGTCTTCATAATAGGAGGAACAATAGGCTTTGCGTGCTTCAATTCTTGCATGAAATTGCTATCTCTTAATCCATTGACCATTTTAAGTAATGCATTGATACGACTCAGCAACTTATAGTTACTACGGCCATTCACATCAAATTCAATCTCATCTTTAATATTTAGATCGATATCCATCTCAACAAATGTTTCTCTAATATTAAACTCCGACTTGAGATTAAAATGTTTATGTTCAAATGATTGCACGTTATTTTTAACAATTTCATGGCGATCCATAACAAATGAAAATAGTCGATTAATCAGTGTCATGATGAATCTGTTTTCATAGATTGCCATTTCAATTTCAGCTTGTGTATTTAGGATTTTTTTAGGAATAACATCCCCATCACGAATCTCCTTAATGAGATGAGTGTGTGATGCTAAATGTCTAACTGATTCACTGTTGGTTTTCTTTGCTTTTTCAATAGCAACAATTTCTTGATCATATCTTAAGCCTGATTTTGCATTTTTTGTAATCTTATCAAGACTTGGAAAAAATGATTCAATCGTGCCAATCCACTCTTCATGAAAAGTTTTAATCTTTGATATGTATTTCTGATAAATTGTATTTTCACCTGAAAGAAGGGCTTGATAAAAATGATTTGGAAATTCTTCTTCCATTTCAAGTTGGTATAATGCATCATTGAGTGTCTGATGAAATTGAGTGAGATCGCTTGTTTTTTTCATGTGAATGACCCTTCATTAAAATTGCTTCTTAATGTTTGACAAATATGCTTGACATTCCACAAATACATTTCGTCCAAATAGACGATCGAGTAGAGAAGACAATTCATTGATTTCATTTTGCAAAAATGGCAGATTTAAACTTTCAAATTTTCTAAGTATCTTTCGAGCAACCATGTAATCAAGTGCTTCGTATTCAGATCCCCCACATGCAATATAAACTGGTACAAAAGCACGAATCTGTTTCATAATACGGTTACCAAATGTAACCTTGAATCTAGTTGTAATGAATGCATCAAGTTTTTCGAGATTTTCTAAAGCTTTGAGAGTCATAGCATGGTCATGACCAGCTTGTCTGAATAATTCTTGTAAATAATCAAAACTTATGGTAACCCCTTCAGTTTGTGGGGCATCAATATAGGCTGCTTTGGCATTGATTTCTATAGGTGTTGCACGGTCATAGACCTTATCTGTAATCGTAAACGTTGAATCATCTTTATTTGCTGTGCCAACAAACCAAACATTTTGTGGTAATAATATTTTTCCGTTCTTTAAGTTTTTAGGATCTCCAGGTTGTGTATCTGGGACAACATCAACCCACCAAACATCAGGATCAGGCATTTCTAATAATGATAAAAATTCTGCAAAGTAATATTCAACACGCGCCAAATTCATTTCATCTAGTACGATAAAACAAACATCATCTCGATAGGTCGTTTCATACATTGCCTTTAAAAAGTCAGTCTCATTGAATCTCTTTGTAAATTCATTTAAATATCCAACCATTTCAGCTCGGTCACGCCATGAAGGTTGAACTGCAATGATATTGGAATCACGACCAAAATATTTTCCCATAGCATAAGGAAGAGATGTTTTCCCGGTACCAGATATACCTTCTAAAATCATTGTTTTTGATGTCGCCATACCGGAAAAAAATGCTGATATAATTTTTCTATCATAAAACAAACCTAATTTGGAAGCTGAAAAATTAATAAATCGTTTAACAAGTTCTTTTAGACTAATCATATCTTCGTCACGCATATGAATAGCTGTTACGGTATTTTCGTACTCTCTATCAACCTGTATCAGTTTAACAAATCTTGATGGACCTAAATAATCTTCCTTAATTTCATCATCTTGTCCATGTTCAAAAGATTCTGAACCAACACTAGTACCGCCAACCTTAAGAGCAAGAATTTTATTTTTTTCATCAATGAGTTCAATGGTCTTTTGATTCAAAAAAGTTATTTCTTCTAGAAGTTCATCTTTTTCAATTTCCGCTTTTGAAAACTTAACATATCGACGAATCAATTGATATAATTTCAATGCTATAAAAGTAAAAAAAGCAACATTGATTAAGATAACTATAAAAGCCATTACCCAGTCGAGTAATGTGAATTCAGAACTTGCATTGATGAAATTTCTAAAATAATTGATAACTCCATTAAAAAGCAAATCGGCAAAGGCTCCAAAAAGATTCTTGAAAAATTCACCGATATTCGCAAAGAATTCTCTAATGAAGTTAATATAGTAACGAGCAAATTCTACCATATACTCTCCCTATGAATCTTTTACACTATGAGATTATAGTTCTGATTCTTTATTTTTATTTTTAAGTTCTTCCATGATTTGAGCACGTATCTTATCTTTTTCAGCTTCAAGATCAACAATTGTCTTTTCTTTATCAATTGCATACTTTTCTTCCATTTTAGCCTTATTTAGAGCTAAGACATTTCTGACTAGAACGATACCTTCAAATACTAAAATCAAGATTACAGGTAATATAACAAATAGTGCGAAACCGGTTGGTGATTGTAAATAATCAAGTGCATTACCTGCACCACTCAATTTAGAAACGTATAGTGCTTTTGCTTCATCTGCACGAATTGGTTGATCAGCTCCAGGTGTATTATCACCTTGCGTAATAAAATATGTTATGTCATTGCTTTTATAAATCTCAATGATTCTGTGTGTATTAAATGCCCTTAGTGTCAGGTCGAAATAAGTAACTATATCTCCTTCAACAAGTGCTTCTCTACTGTTATCATCAAGCATTTTAACGAAAACCATATCGCCTTTTTCAAATGAATCCTCTAAATCTCCTAACATTGAATCTGATTGAACAGCTAAGAATCCTCTACCAAAAACATTTGCAATGTCATTTTCCTTTTTAACTTGAATGTTAGCTAGAGAAAAAACCAGAAGTAAAGCAATGACGATATAAAATATGAGGTTAACACTGATTTTCAGGATTTTAATTGCTAATTTTTGTTTTGTTTTATCCATAATTACTCCTCTAAATTAATGTATACAAATAGTATCTACTTATAGTATACACTAAAACATTCAATTCAAAGATGGATGGTAAGTGCATTTTGTTAAAAAAATGCACTTACCAGACTAGAATTGCGGTTTTAAGCTATTTTTTATACTACTACTTAAGCTTCAAATCTAAAACTCATATTGATGATTTTTGCAAGTAATGAGTTGTAGGCATTTGCATCCCAACCTTCAAACCATACTCTAATTGTAGCTGTACCATATAACTCCATACCAGCGTATGACAATTGACCAGATACCATGTCTAAAATCTTTGTGCTAACAATTGAAGTCACAGTTGGAGCTACAGTCACTGAAGCAACTCCATTAGGTGCAACTGTTGATACGCTTGTGTAGTAACTAACAGCACCATTTGCAAGAGTTAAGTCTTGAGCTACTTGTTCGCCTAAAGCGATATTAGTATCTAGTGTTGGGTTTTCATAAACTGTAGTTGCAGGTGATCCACCTATACTACCTGTTACAGAAATTCTAATTGCATCCACAGCATTAACATCAAATGAGGCACCTGGAACGATTGAATCACCATGTTCATTTGTAAATGTTGCCCCTGAAAGCCATGAAAATGGAGTGCTCGTTAATGTCACATTTGTCCAATTGATTGCAGTTGCATCTTGTGATCTAAAATGAATTTTTAATTCTAAATAGCCTGAAGTCGTACCTGCACCATTTAAATTAGTAAACACTCTACCATTGACAGATGAGACATTGTTGAATCTAAATGCATTTAAACCTGTTTCTGTAATTACACCATACTTAGTTATCATATAATTATAGACATCTGTAGACGTAAGTGTTGTTTTCCAGTTATAAACTAATGGATCAGTTCCATCACTTAAAGCAATTTCAATCCCTGAATCAGCAATGATTTCTGCATTGAAAGACGATACGACTGCTGTATTTGTTAGGGTAAACCACGCGAATGTAGTAGTTCCTAAAGCTACTACCATTAAAACGACTGCTAAAGCCGATAAAACTAATTTTCTTGCGATGTTATTCATTTTTCTAGTCTCCTATTTTTCTTTTTTTATATTAATTAACTTTCGTTAAGTTAATCCTTAATTCACTGTTGCATAATTAGCAATTTTAAACTGTAATTGAATCAAAACTCTATCATCTTCAATAGAATCAAATGCATCTGCATCCCATCCTTCAACCCATATATTGATTCTTACTTTTGCACGATAGATAATTTTTCCATCTTCATTGACGTCTTCAGTTGCAATCATCGTTGCAACTTGGGAGTCATCATTAAGTGCAATATAGGGATTTCCAGGATCAAATGTTGTTAGTCTATATGATACAACTGGCATAGTTTCAGGTAATCTGATGAAATATAATGTATGTGCTCTAAAATAACTATATGCACCATATGCAACTCCATATCCTCTTTCAGGATTACCTGAAGGATCAAAGAGGAAATTCTTTAAATCATCTTGTGGTCTCGTATCAAGAACATTTAATTGATCATTTTCTTCATTGACTGATATTCTAGTAGCTTCACTCGCATAATATGTATCACGATTGCCTTTTTCTATAATATCAGTAGGATTAGGTCCATTTTGAAACTCATATTTCGCTACCCAACTTACACCTCGAGATACCACATATGTACCATACATTGTTGAATCGTACTCTACTATGTCGCTAACATTATTAATTAAGAATACATTTCTTTCAGGTCTTACTGTTTGAAACCAAAGTTCAAATGATAAATAATCTTGATTAGCAACTGCTGTATCTAATGGTCTAAGACCACCTGTCTGAAAGTTTATACCATCAAGACTTGTTACATCAATGAGTCTGATATCAGCAAATAACTCTGTAAGGCTTGTTGAAGGTAATTCTGTTGCATAGTTTATCCCATCTAGTGAAATTTCTAATTCATCACCTGCAGACGCTCCTAATGATAATCCATCTATGTTGTTAATCGAGGATAATGATATCCAAGCATATGAGACAGTTCCAAATATGATTCCCATAAACATTAAAGTTACAATGGATACGTAAACGCGTCTGATCTTTCTCATAACTATCTTTCCAATCCGTTAATTGAGAAATTCATCTGTACTCTAATCATGCCACCAAGAATTTCATCTACTGTATCAGGATCATATCCTTCTAACCAAATGACAACCGTAAACTTTTTAATCTGATCTGGTTTGAAGTTTGTGAATAATCTTCTCATAACAATTGTTTCTGTCAAGAAATTGACACTGACAGGTACATTTTCTGGATAGACTGGTAAATTACCAAATGAATCTGGTGTATCCGCCTTTTGAAAAACTGTTCTTTCGCCATCTTCAATAACTAAGATTCTAATTGCTGTATCTAGGTCATTGTAGATGTCTGTAATTCTGATATGATAAGTGATATCGACTGATTCGCTACCCTGGTTTTTTAAATAAAATGTGTACGCAACGTATTCATAATCAATATCAGTATAATTTCCATTTGTTGCTTCTACCTCTTCGAGCTTTAACCAAGAGTATGTCATGTCTCTTGCACCCATGATTGGATCTGTCATTAAACGAGGTGTTGGGTTTGTGAAGTCTATATCTGTAGCTAGGATAATACCTCTATCTTGTGCTATGCTATCAACTGACATGACGAAGTTTCCTGCGTTTTGTCCATAAAATGTAATAATTGCAAATGCGACTGATAACATACCACTGATGATGACTCCTAAGGTGATGATTCGATTTCTAACTCTGATTCTTCTAAATCCAAGAACATTTGAAAGTCTCAAATTCATCACTCCTTCACTGTATAATTATTTAAACAAAAAGCCAGCATCATCTTATCAATGACAACTGGCTACCATTTCAGGCCCTTTAGCTTTGCGTCCCTAAATTTCTCTAGGTTTGCCCCTTTACATTTACAGATTCATTTGTATTGTTTCTTTAATAGGTTTTAAATAAATAAAAAGCCAGCATCATCTTATCAATGACAACTGGCTACCATTTCAGGCCCTTTAGCTTTGCGTCCCTAAATTTCTTTAGGTTTGCCCCTTTACATTTATAGATTCATTTGTATTGTTACTTTAATAAGTTTCAAGTAAATAAAAAGCCAGCATCATCTTAAATGACAACTGGCTACCATTTCAGGCCCTATAGTTTTGCGTCCCTAAATTTCTCTAGGTTTGCCTTTGAACATTTGGTATCAAAATATTCGATACAACAGTATTATATCTCAACTCGTTCTTGATGTCAACACTTTTTGTTATTTTTTTTTACTTTTACTGATTATTCTTCCAACCTTCAGTCCCAATATAGCCTCTTAAAGCTTCTGCTGACATAGGTTTACTAAAGTAAAACCCTTGCATGATATCGATATGATAGTTTTTTGCTTCCTCTAACATTTCTTTTGATTCAATCACTTCACAGATGACTTGATAGTTATTTCTCTTAGCAAATTCAACAAGAAGGGTAGCAAATTTGGCTTTCATGTAAGACTCTTCTTCTTTTAAAAATTCATTATCCAACTTAATAATATCAATATTTAACTCTTCGACCTTGGATAAAGTCGCATAGTCAAGTCCAAATCCATCAATTGCGATCTTAAATCCAATTTCTTTAAGCTTCTCTAAATTCATAAATATATTTTCTTGTTTTTCAAATACTGCGAATTCGATAATTTCTAAGATGATTTCATCAGCACTCATGCGATACTTCTTCAATATTTTACTGAAATCATTGGGTAAAGACTCGCTCATCAATTGTTTAGGACTTAGATTCATGGAGAAATGAATCACACGTTTTGGAAATTCTTGTTTAAGTTCCTGGTAAGTTTTGATCAATGTTTCCAATCCCCATAAACCAATCCATTGAATATCTCCTGATTGTTCCATAATGCCTAAAAACTTAAAAGGAGCCAATAATCCGTGTTCTGGATGATTCCAACGAATCAAAGCTTCTACACCGAAAAGCTCGTTTTTTGCGACATCAATCATCGGATGATAGTATAATTGAAACTCTTTATGTTGGATAGCATGCTTGATTTGATAGTAATATTCGATATGCTCTCCACCTTCATTACTCATTTCTTGTGAGTAGATGCGAATAGAGTTCCCACCGTTCTTTTTATTGATATATGTAGCAATCTTTAATGAATTGAGTAAATCCTTTAATGTATTTCCATGAACGGGATAGAAAGCAATAGCTATTGAGGCAGTTGCATTAATTGTTGTATCACCAAATAGTTTAATCGATCTAGAAATGACAACTTTAAATTTGTTTGCCAATTCAAGCACTTCTGTTCGATCATAGTCCACTGTAAGGAAAATCAAAAATTCATCATTTTGCAATCTAGCAATTTTGACTCCTTTTGGTTTTACCGTTTCCATATTCTTAATAATCTTTTCCAATATTTTTTCAGCCTCAATTTGTCCAAATGCATTGACAAAATCACTGAATTTATCCAAATCGACATAAATCAAAGAGAATTGACCGTCTTTTCCTATACGTGCCATATATGAAGTTATAATCGAAGACATTTCTGATTTAGACAATACACCTTCCATAGCTAATGTTTTTTCTTCTTTGATTTTCTCTCTTTCTGAAAAGAAGGAACGCGCGAGAAAATAAATAGCTGCTATTGTCAACATTAGTAAAAAGATAGATAAAATTATTGTTAATGAATCACTAATGAGATAGATTCTGAATAAATGCATGATTTATGCTCCTCTCGATTTTGCTGGTCTTTGGACAGTGACGGTCTTCGTCTTATCTATATTATAAGCCTGAACCAGTTTAATTGCTTCATTTTTATAGACTGCAGGTCCAATGAGGTATCCCTGGATGATATCGCAACCACTTTTTACAACGATTTGATTTTGTTTTTCATTCTCAATACCTTCAGAAATAACTTCTAGTCCAATGTTCTTAGCGAGACTTGAGATCATAGCCACAATGGCTCTAGAATGTGAATCTGTTTCTAAGTTAATGATAAATGCTCTATCTATCTTAATTGTGCTGATGGGTAGATCTCTTAAATATTGAAGTGATGAATACCCTGTTCCAAAATCGTCTAAGTGAATATCGAAACCATATTTTTGTAAAAGTTTAAGTTTACTAATAACCAATTCAAACGAACCAATCAAAAATGTTTCGGTAATTTCTAAGCTTATGCTATGCTTCTTAAGATCATATTGTTCGAAAATGGAAATGACTTCATTAACGAATCCTGCTTGAAGTATTTGAACAGGAGAGATATTAATGGATATGCGTACACCATATTGTTCCATTTCTTTTGCTATCATAAACGTTTCATGAAGTGCGATACGTCCAATATCGATGATCATATTATTCTTTTCAGCCATTTCAATGAACTTTAATGGCGATTCAGATGCATATTTTGGGTTTGTCCAACGAATGAGGGCTTCAAAACCTGTGATTCTTTCAAGCGCATTATTATATTGAGGTTGAAGAGCCATCATAAATTCCTGATTTTTTATGCCATTGATCAAATCTATTTCCATGCTTTGCTCTCTGGATGCAACCATGCTCAAAGTTACATCATAAGTGAAATGTTCATGCAATGTAGATTCTTTAGCATGATTTAAAGCGAGCATCATATTCTGAAAAGCAACTTCAGCACTGTTGATTTCATATTTTTCAACTTCCATATGAAACACACCTATTTTGACATCGACATCAATAAAATTTTTGTCAAGTGTTATTGGCTTATCAAAAATGGCTAAAAGTCTAATAATCCACTGCTCAACCCAACTATAGTTTTCAATGTCTTTGAATAAAATGACAAAAACATCGTTATCAAAATTATACATGGTAGATGGATATCCTTCAAGAGTTTGTTTCGTAAGTTCAGAAATAATAACCAAAAAGCGTTGCCCACTCTTTCCGCCTAATAGAAGATTGATCTTTGAGTATGCAACAATATCAAAGGCAACAAGCGAATTTTTCATACTTAAGGCATCTTTATCATCAAACAATGCCTCTAAATCTTGATTTAAACTGTTCAGATTTGGCAGATTTGTCACTTCATCAAAAAGTGCCAAGTTACGATACTCGTCATATTTGCCTTCTATTTGAGACGTATCGTTTCCGATCAATAAATAGCCACCAGTTGTTCTAACAGGTATAAAATGAATATAGACAAGCCGGCCAATTCCAATTTCAAATAAGACAGTAAAAGATTTCTGTTGATGAATAATGGATTCAATTTGTTCAGGATTATCTTCTTTTTTTATGGTGAAATCAGAGACTTTGTTATAAATGTCATAGTCACCAAGCAATGATCTAAAACTCTTATTATATGATTTAATTTTGCCTTTATGATTGATGCGAATGATATATGGCTTGGAATAGTAATGGGCTAAACGTGCATTTTCGATGTCATTGACCTTTTGTTCCAATACTTTGTACAAGAGGATCATCGATGATGCAAATAAAATGAAGATAACAAAGAACAAAGCCCAAAGGATGTTGGTTAAATAAGCTAAAGAATTAATTACATCATCTTCATTGTAAATTTGAACCAAATAATAATGCTCATTTGAAAATTCCTGATTAAGCGGATTAAAAGTAACAAATGAAGGAACTCCCATAAATAGGGTTTGCTCAGAAATACTTTCGCTATTAGCAATTGATTCTTTCATGTAGTCAATCGAGTTTTCTGTAACACCTTCTGCTCGCAAATAATCATAGAAAAAACGAATGGTTGAATTACCAACTGGTTTGTAGAAAATGGTATTATTTTCAGACATGATTGTAAATTGTGGTGATAAATCATTAAAGGCAATCAATTGACTTAAATAAGCTTCAGCATCAAAATAAGCAATATAGTCACCAATACTAAAGAAAATATAGGGAATATCTTCATCTATTTCAAATGCTTGATTAAATGAATACATACTGATAGGTTGTCTAATGTCGGAATCTTCAAAATCTAAGATATAAGTCCATGAATCTGTACCAACAACTAGATTTCGATTTTCTATCATTCCAAATCCAATATAGTTCTGATCTTGGACAAAGATTTCATCAAGTGAGTTATTCAATTCTGCAATTGGATCTAAAGACTGATTTGTGTAGGTTGTTATCATGTCGTTCAGTTTGCTATAATCGAAATCCAATTGAGCATTAATTCGATTAGCAGCTATCGTCCCTGATTCAATTAAATTATTTTCTGCTTCACGCACAATAAAGTTTTGAGATATTTGGGTATATGAATAAACGACTACCACCATGAGTAGTACATAAGTAATGATAAATGCAGTTGCTAACTTCAAAGTATATCGTTTCACAGTTGACCAACTTCCCAATTTCTACTCTAATTTTATTTCATTATGCTCATAAATTCAACAAAACAAAATCATATTGTACAATTGAATTCCCCTTTGCTTTATAGCAAAAGAAAAATACGGTTTTTCAAATAATTTATAAATTATAGCTAAAAAACAGTTAATTCCCCTTATTTTAATCTTTTTAACATTTGAATTGATGATGTCTTTTCTTGATTATTACAAGTCATTAACAGGAGAAATATGATAAAATAAATAGAACAGCAAGTATCAACATCAAACCAATGATGAAGTGAAGGAAATGATGAATTCTATGGAACATGGAGAAAAGATTAAACAATTCATTTTTGCAAACAATACAGCCTTTGAACCTTTGTTAGAACACATAGATTTAGGTTTTTTTTCATTTGATTTTCCATCTCAAACCATATGGTTGGATCAAAAATCAGCAACCTTCTTTTCATATACTCAAGCCTTGGAATTGCCACTTGACCAATGGCTAACTGGATTTGATCAAGTAGCATGTGAAAACATAAAACAAGCCTTATCTGATTCCCACAAAAGTATGGATAATAAAACTATTGAAATCATTATGAATTCAACTCAATTTTATTTGTTTTTCAAACCCCTAAATGACCAATCAAGCAACATATCTATTTGTGGTTTTATCTATAAAAAGAATCCTTTGAATACAGAAAATCTTCCATCAGAAAATAAAATTTCGCTTCTTTCAAATATGACCCATGAAATTAGAACACCGGTCAATGCTATCAAAGGTTATGCTGAATTGCTTCAGGAAACCGAACTCAATCTTGAACAAAAAAGTTACCTTTTAAATATCCAGGATACATCAAAACACTTATCCAAAATAGTGAATGATATTTTAGATTACTCAAAACTTGAAGCAGGCAAAATGCAAATTGAAACAAGTCCTTTTAAGATTGATAAATTGCTTGACGAAGTACAATCAATGCTTAAAGAACAGATCAAACAAAAACAGTTATATCTTGATGTGATGAACGTTGATTGTCCAAAAACGATGATTGGTGATTCGTACCGAATCAGACAGATTTTAATTAATTTTGTAAGCAATGCTTCAAAGTTTACTGAAATTGGTGGTATCAGCTTAACATGCAATGTTGATCACGCATTAAGCGATAATCAGCTGATGTTGAACTTTAAAGTGAAAGACACTGGCATTGGTATTAGCACACAAGACCAAGAAAGAGTTTTTAAGGCGTTTGATCAAGCAAATGCTGCAACATCTAGACTCTTCGGTGGAACTGGCTTAGGCTTGAACATAAGCATGAAAATCGCACACTTGATGCATGGTACCATCAGTGTTGATAGCAAAGTCAATGAAGGAAGCACATTTACCTTAACCATCCCCTTAGAGTATAACCCAATTTCGCAAAATCTGGAATCAAATCTAGATAAAAAACCAAGAAATGGATCAAAGATTCTACTTGTAGAAGATAATCTGCTCAATCAAAAATTATCTGAACGTATTTTATCTAATCTTGGTATGCTAGTAACGATTGCAAACAACGGTCTTCATGCCACAATATTAGAAAAAGAAAAATACTTCGATTTGATTTTGATGGATATTCATATGCCAATCATGGATGGTTATGAAGCCACTAGAATTATTAGAAAACACAATCAAAAAGTTCCTATTATTGCGATGAGTTCTGATGCGCTTTACGATGAAAGAAGCGCTTTGGAAGAACTCGGTATTAACGATAGCATAGAAAAACCCGTAGACCCAAATCTACTCTTTCGAATGCTAACCAAATGGATACCTGAAACATAATAAAACAAAAGGATGCTCGAATCTCAAGCATCCTTTTTTTATTCTATTATAACCCAGTAACCCAAAGTAACACCTGATTCATCAGGTGATATGCCTAAATTGTTTTGAATGAGACATTCATAGTAGGTTCCTTCATAATAAACAACATCACCAACAACATAAGTGCTCATCATATCATGATTATAGGTGATATCTACAAGTCCTAAAGCTGGATCAGACCCTGGTTTTGAATCAACATTATAGGTATATGAGTAACCTGATTGAACCAAATACGTCACATCTTCAAAGGAGAACATCTCACCACTCATATAGGTTTTTGATTCGTTCAGATCATCACCATCTATCAAGTTGATAATCGCTGATTGTTGACCCCATTTGTCTTCTTCTACCACATCAATCAAAGTAATGACAATAAAGTATTTTCTTGGTAAGATCGAATCTTCAAGATAAAATGATGTACCGATTACAGTCGTACTTTGCAACGTAATTGTGTACCCAATATTTTTTGGTGTTTCAATTACCATTTGATAAGTTCCATACATTGTTGTTTGAAACTGATTATTTTCAAATGTATTGATATATGGATTGAATATCGCATGAGCAGTCATTGATAGTACAGTATCATCGTATGAACAATAACCAGTGTACTCCTCACCAAGCTGACAAACATTGATTCGAACAAATAAATCATCAATCTTTAGTGAGGATTCATTTTCAACTTGCAAATTAAAACGGATGTTGTTCGTCATGTCCTGTACAGCAACATAATAGTCAGTATAGTGACTTTGATATTCATCAAAATCGTGGGCATATACTCGATATATAACATAATTGAAATTGCTTCCAAATGGCGAAAAATCACTCGCCAGATTTTCTGACTGATGGTCATAACCAACATTCACAAAGTCGATGACACGTCTAATCAAAGCCCCTTCTGGCAATTCAAAAGTAGGTAAATAATAATTCAGATTTGTTTTTTGAACTTGTCCTATAATCCAATACGAACTTGTGTCAAGGTAATCTCCGTAGTAGATACCGGTGGTTGGTAGAACAGTCATGATTCTTAGTTCGGGAAAAAGTAAATAATTCATGTAAGCGACATCAGTAATTTCTAAAACATCAACAATCGTATTAAAGCCCGAATAAATCGTATCAGAGACAAACATGATATTTTTTAGGTGGCTATCATCGTTTTTAATCTTAATCATCTCAATGGACTGAAAATCAAAATTCCAAGACAAGATTTCACCCCATAAATTAACCGACGATTGATAACTTGTTTCAAACTGATAAACACCTAATTCAATTTGTTGATTGTAATCGACTTCATACCCTACAAATGGAATTAAATGAACGAAATAATCTACATTTTCAGTAGCAATACCACCTGGATTAGTGGGTTCAAAGCTTGATGTGGTTACTAAAAAATCACCATAAACTGAAGATAAATCATATTCGATTCGCACTGTTGGAGCTTCAAGATATCTAATCTCAATAGGGTTGCTATCCAGCTCAATTTCACCACCGTTTTTATAAACATAAAGAGGTGTTATTTCAACAACATTTTCGATAAGATTGTGATAGTAAATATTTGTACTACCATCTTCTGCTTCAATTACATAAGTCAGTTGGTATTGATGTCTATATAAGTCTATCATTGAAATATTTAAATTAACTGAAACTAGTGTTGAGAATGGTGATAGTGTTATGTTGCTCAAATAGTTTGGTATGTTCTCATTGATTAGATCAAGATAATATACATCTAATAAGCTTCCAAGATTTGTGAAATCAACAATTTGAGTATCCAAATCAGTTTCATCAAAATAAATACCAAAAGGAATCATTGATGTATAAGTATCGCCTAATAAAGCAATATCTTGTTCATCAAAGACCAATTTAACGATACTGGCATCTGAACTTTCTATTTTATCTACGAAAATTTGTGCAACCTCATTTGTAACAAGTGTAAGCTCAATCCGATATGAACCACTAGGCAAATATTCAGTCACTTCCAAATCAATGGTTACGACACCTTCACCTAAAGTACCATCACTATTATTCAAGCAATTCTCGTTAACAACACTTCCCTTTGATAGCACATAAAGTGCAGGATCAATGAGATAACCTGTGTCATCATCAAACACTCTAATCCATGGTAAAACACTCGTTTGATCGGCAATATTATCAGTTGAATAAGTCACACTCAGTACGCCTAATTCAGCATCTTTTTCATAGTTCAATAATTCTGTTGCAGCAACGATTCTAAAATCGCTATAGCTAGGCAATGCATCATATCCATTGACAAGTAATGCATCAATTCCACCAAGACTCTGATCTGCTGTTCTAATAATTCTAATATCAAAATCTCGATATGTCGATGGATCGTTTGGATTATAGGATGATGAATAAATTCTGACACTTCCATAGTGATCTTCAACACCATCTACATACTCATTAGAAGCATCATACATCGAGTCATAGATTCCATAACTTCTTGGAACAGTTGCGACTGTCATTTGTGAGTTGCCTTCATAAAAGATATCGGCATTTTCTGAGACTACATATGAGTCTACTTCACCATTAACTTTAAATGCTAAATCTGATGGGTCATAAATGACAACATCAGGTATGACGTCAGTTCTGATATATGTAACTAATTCCTGATTAGGACCTACATAACGATAAAGTGTTGGATAATTAGCTAAAGTAAATGTTTCATAAGCACCATAACCAGGTGCTTGTATATCACCAGGATTTAAACGATATCCGCTTGCTGTCCACCATATGATAAAACGGGTATGTGGTGTATGTTCATATAAAAACGGCATCGTAGAATTCTCATCCATTGCTGTTTGTGCATAGACTGGAACAGTTCTTGATGAAGAAAGATATTCAGTTGCATCAGATGTTGTCGGATTGTATAAGCCTGTTGTGTGATAAGGACCAATTTCAACAAAATCATTACCTGATTTTTTATAGTCTCCAACCCAAGTATAGGTTTGTTCACCACTTGCAATCAAATCAGGAACCATGCGACCTAATCCTTCAGAAACTTCAATAAAGCTATAAACATTCATTAGAGTTGAGGTCTTTCCTGATAGTACAGCAGCATTGCTTGGCAGATAATAAGTGATAAGGCCACGAGCACTATCAATGATTGGTGCATTTAAAATCATACCTTCTGTAATATATTCTCCATTTTCATCAACTTGTTTTAATTCCATATCATATATAGATGTAGCAAAATTCGCTTTGATTTGTCTCATTCCAGTAAACAATTTATAAGAAATGCTTTCAGAATCTAAGTCATTACCTAACCATGAAGTATCAGTTTCAATTTCATCAAGCGTATGGGGATGAAGACCTTCCAACTCAAAATTATCAGGAATAAATATACCGTTTTCAATACCTTTACTTGAGGATAAGGCATAAATACCTGGATATGAGAAACTTGTATCTGTTTCTAATTTTGCAAGAATAATGGAATTAACTTTTTCCATTGGAACATATTCAATATAATTTCTAATATATTGATCGGTTCCTGTATAGACTGGTCTAGAGCTTCTAAAAGCAAACCCCTCATAAAACATACCTGATTCACTATCAGATACATCATAATAACTGATGACTCTACCCATATACTGCCCAATCCATCCACCAGAATAGAAATAGGTGAATGGTTGTGCAGATTGATCATTAGGATTCGTTGTAGCCATATATTGAAGCATGTTCAATATGGCATCGTTTGCTGCTTCTAGGTTACCAAATCCATCTGCCCAAGTCGTGGAAAGTGTTGGTGCCAAAGCAAACATATTGATCATTTCATCAAAATTAATCAAATAACCAAAATAAACTCTATCAATTGGATATGTTACATCACCTGCAAAAGCCCAGGTCGATGTACCTGTATGGATTTTGCCCACTAAAGCACCAAAAACATATGAGTTTGTCGTTGTTGGAACTGAAACCATATTGACAGTAAATAATTCGTTTTCAGAATCATAATCGGTAATTTGACGCACTTTTCCATAGTTAATGGAATTAGAAATAAAAACTTGATTGATCGCAATCGTTCCAAATTTATTCAAATATAAGAAACCAAAAACACCACTAGCAAGATATTTAGAATAAATATTCCCATAATTAACATTATTAATGACACTTAATAATCCAATTGCAAGAATACCAGAAGCTTTCGCTCTGGTTTCACTTGTGATCGTATATGTCGTTTCATCTGATCCATTATATGCATAGACGTCACCATAATTGATTGTAAATAATATCTTAGCCAATTGATTGGTTGTTCCTGGAGTGATGTTTAAGCCATCAATCAAACGATCATTTCTTAATGCAATACCTGATGCATGAGCATATCCTATCGTTGAGTTTGAAACAGCTTTGATTGTTCCATAATTGGCTGAATCTCTTAATTGAGCATATTGTGAATCCATTAAATAGACAATGCCTGATGCTTCTGTTTCACTATTTGCTATAATACTGTCGTTACGTACATCAATGTTTCCTAAATTGATTGCTGATGTAAGGAGTGATGAGTTCATCATCAGAATACCTGTTGCTCTAACTGAACCATTAAAATTACCCCTGACACTGATATTGCCATCATTTAGAAAATGATCCATTGACCCTTCTTCGTATGTAATATCGATACTTGTAGTCAGCAAATCCAAATCTTGGTAAATTGTCGTATTTGAATTGCTATATGCAATACCAGAAACATAAACATCATAATCTAATGTGATTGATAGATCTTTTAATATACTGATATTTCCTCCATTAAACCCATCTATAGCTGTTTGATTTTGACTAACGTCAGTCATAAGTCCGACAACAATCAGTTTTCCGTCAACAACAGATGAGGCAGTGTTATGATCAAAATCAATATTGATATTGCCTTCATTTCGCAAATGAGATAGTGAAATATTGGAACCTATGACATTACCAGAAACTGTAATGAGACTCTGTGTAAGTTCATGATGTGTTGATAATGTGATGTTTCCTGTATTATATGCTTGAAATAAATGAAGTTGATCTGTCTGTTTAACAATGAGAGTACTCGCAATTTGATCAATAAGTTCAAGATCCAAAGCTATATTGGCTTCATTAAATAAACCTTCAATTTTTCCTTCTACTTGATCAGTTATCAGAACACCTGATATATAGACTTCCATGAGTGCTAATTCTGTTTCAGTTAGAATAGAACCTTCTGGATATAGAAATGAGATGACACCTGTATTTGTTAAACTGTAAATTTCTAAATTCTCATCATCGCTTTCAATTGAACCAAAACCTGCAACATTGAGTTTAAGATCATGATCCATATTGACTTTTATCAATCCTGAATTATAGGCAAAAGCAATTTTTTCTTCCAAATGTGTCAGTAATCCTAAAATACCACCTATATAGATGGTTTCTACCAATTGATTATCTTGATGTGAAAGAATACTACCTTCATTGACTACTTTTTCTAGACTATTAAGGCTACCATGACCAATGATACCTCCAAGATAAACTGTAGAATCACTTGAATCAGCAAAACTTACACCTTGTAGATTCATAGCATTAATCACGCAACTCATAGAAAGCATATCTGATGTGCCTATGATTCCACCAACTGATGCATGATTGGATTTTGTTTCATAGGCATGCAATCCACCATTTAGTGATCCATTGGATGTACTGTTTGTTATCCATCCGCTTCCTTCACCTACAAGGCCACCTATAGATAACTGGCTGATGGGGTCTTGTGCATCTGAAACGATGATTGAACCATTGACATGAACATTGTCAATTAATCCATGGTTCATTTGACCAGCAACAGTTCCTATCAGAATTTCAGTTCTTAGGATAGCATCATCTAAATCATCGGTTGTCACGATTGCATTGACAATATTTAAATTTTCAACAGTACCAAAAAGAGAACTGAAAAGACCATAACTTGCATAATTCCCAATAAATGTTGGTTGATTAATTTTTAAATCAATAATTGCGTGATAGCGAATATCTCCACCTTGTGAAGTTTCTCTTTCATATAAAACAGTTGATTGATTATTAAATGAGCTTTGTAACTTACCACTAAAACCAATACTTGCTGCTTGATATCCTTCGCTTGATATTTGATTCATATCAATATCATGAACAACTGTATATTCTCCATTTCTGAAAGCTCCTGAAATAAGAAGCAATTCATTCATATAGATGAAATCTGTGGCATCATCAATTTCAAAAGTTAAACTTGCAGTATCTAATCCTTGAAGTATAGGATATGGATTAGTAAGTGTTAATTGAGATAATTCAGCATCGCTATTTGCCAAATCCTGATATTGATCATTAAAAAACCATCCATCATCAAACAGTAATGGATCTTGAAATTCTTCTGTTGCTAAACCAATTGAGCTGGCGGTTACTGCATTAACATCAGAATATATTGATTGGTCGTAATAAAGATGTTCTATATAACCGTTGTTAATTGATAAGATTGGACTTGTTGATTCATTTTCAATAACAGCAATTGATCTGATATGCTTGCTTGATACAAAGCTATTCGAAAACTCTCCATAATTAACTGAAACAAGACCAGCCAAATGGAAGGAACCTTCAGCATTAAAACCAGATACTTCTGCTCTATTATCTAATAAATAAGTGTGATTAATAACACCATAATTTTCACCTACAAGTGCAGAAACATAAGCCATGATTCCCCATTCAATTGGTTGTATAATGATTGGATTGACAAGACCTAAATCATGAATATAACCAGTAGAACTCACTTTTGAAAACATGGAAAAATACCTTAATCCAGAATATTCATTCTGATAATATTCTTCCGTCATAATCGTATCAAAGTATAGGTTGGTTATTTCAAAACCTTGACCATCAAATGATCCTGTAAATGGTTCTATAAAGCCAATTGGGTGAAATCTTTGATTAAGATTTTCTTGAACGATTTCATAATAGTCGATATCATTTCCTAAGGCATAATCAAGTCCTAGATAAACAGTTTTATCAATACCCATACAAAGTTCAGATAACAAAAAAAGATCAAATGCTGATTCAATAACATATGTTTTATCGGCTATAATCGAAGCTGTAGAGTTTGAAATTTCGCTAAAATATCGATATTTACTATCATAAACTATTGCTTCTTGTGGGTTTAAATTTAACTCTGTTCCATACCATGAACTTGATGCTTGATAATCGATGGCTTGCATTTTATTTTCATTGAGCGAACCAGCAAATATAAACAAAAAAAGTATGAAAAAAAATACTAGAAATGATTTTTTAAGTATTATTTTTTTCATACTTCATTACCTCCTATTTAATCAAAAAAATCTGTTTCTAATGACCAGAGTTCTGCAAATCTATTAGCCTGAATAACTTCGACTGAAAATCTTAAATAGACAAAGCAGGTTTCATTATAAATTTCATTTTCTCTTGTCTGATATCCATCTCCACCGTCAATCAAATGAATCGTTGTATCTTCATTCTTAATGAGAGCTTCGGAAAGATATGCATAGCCTAGAGTATCGTATATTGGTTGATAATCCGCTCCAACCTTTAATAAAGAAAATGGGTGGTAAAGATTTGATTTTGCTGTATGATAAATCACTTCAACTAATGGATCAATAGGATCTTCTTCATTTAAAATGGTATAAGTTCTTGTAAGCTTCCATTCATCTAAAAGTTTGATTCTGACTCTAGCAGCTATATTAGGATTGATTAGGATATCAATTTTCAAATTTCCAATATAATTTTCGCTTTCTTCATCAAAAGCATTAATAAGGATAACATCATTGATCGCATCATAATATGGACTATTGATGTCAATTGCGACTTCATTAAAATATATGTAGGCTGTAACTTCAAATTCACCAGTATCAATAATGAATCCGTAATCTTGATTGTTTTCAAAATAAGCATAAGCATATAAGGATGTTGAAACAACAGTCATTAATAGAATGATAATCCATAGTAATCGTCTTGAATAAAGAAAGGATTTCATGATATAACCTCACCTTTTGAATTGACTGATTCTATAGATAGTGTGAGTTCAAATGAGATATCTAAATACGACTCTTGGGGTTCCAATGCACCATAATTTCCCCAGATGACAATTTGAAATTCAACATAATCGCCTGGACTAAATACGTTACGATAGATTTCATCAAGAACGACTTGATTATGTACATCTATCGCTGCTAATTGTTCTTCTTGAGTTTCATAACCACTGATAATCAATTCAATTAATTGATCATACTCCGTAATGATTTCTGTCAGTTCACCATTCATGCCTTCGTAAATGACTAAATAAATGATGCCTGGCTGTGCGCCATCGATAGTGACCTTATGTTTTGCTAATGGTGACGTATCTGATGACTCAAGTTTAATGAGCCACGTTGAAGCCATTATATTCAAAGTGTCTGTTTCATTTAAAACAAAATCATGTTCATAATCGATGAAAGCCAAATCATCTAATATAAGAGATTCGACGACTATCATGTCATTGACATCTAAAGTAAGTGAAATTTCATGAGTTTCTAAAAGAACAAAACCTTTTTTTTGAACATAGGTCAACCAGGCATATGTGCTAGATATCACAATGGCAAACGTTAAAACGATAAGTGTGATGATTATGCCTAGACGTCTCATTAGAGCCTCCTAACTCAATCAATAAGTTGATACACTCATAAAAATATGCTGTATTGTAAACCATTGATTAAGAAATATATTACTATTGAGGTAAGAAATACCCAATTCATCTTGACCAAAAATAGTTGGATCAAAATATAAATTAAAATAAATGACAATCATTGTATCGATATTTCCAGCATTTTGCATCGGCACATTTGATACCAGTGGATAAATACTGTCATTATCATAAGCAAAGAAATTTGAATTATAATTAATTTCGTATTGATCCTTCACGTCACCAGTTTCAACACCAAAATTAATATAAGATATTTTATCTACTTGATAAAAAAATGCGGTTTGCATTTTGTTTTCTTCTAAATCGTAGCCCTCAGATATTAAATCACCTAACTCAAGTTTGAGTGTACCTATTGGATTGTTCACACTTGTGATACGAATTGCGAATGAATATCGTTCTCCTGGAGCAGTGGAGCCCTCTAATAGAATAGATGTAGTGGGATTGAGAATGTTTAGATAACATAGATCTTCTGTCCCAACATCACATGTATTATCAATTAATGTCAGTTCTGCACTACCATCTCTTGATTCATTTTGATAGATGAAAAATTCATACTCTGCTTCAATTTCTGAAATACTAGTTACCAAGTTAGCATTATTTGTATTGGTTAATGTAAACCATGCATAGGTTACACAGGTTGTCATCATGAGAGCAAAGACAAAGTAAAAGACAGATGCAAATGCAAGTTTTCTGTATTTACTTTTGTTGAGCTTGTTCATAGACTCACCTCGTAAAGTTATTAGAACTGTTTCTTTATTGATGTCAAATAACTCTGGCATTCAACAAATTCTGTTTTCCCAAAGAGTTTTGTTATCAGTTTAGACAGTTCGTCAATTTCTTGTTGCATGAAAGGCAAGTTTAAACTTTCAAACTTTCTTAGTATCTTTCTAGCAACCATATAATCAAGCGCTTCAACTTCAGATCCGCCGCATGCTACATAAACTGGGACGAACATCTTAATTTGTTTCATAATTCGGTTACCAAATGTAACCTTGAAATTATCTGTAATAAACTGGTCAAGTTTTTCTAGACGATCCATTGTATGTTTTGAGATACCATTATCATGAATGGCTATTTTGAATAGTTGATTCAAATATTCATAGCTCATGGTGATATTTTCAGTATCAGGTGCATCGATAAAACTTGATTTGGTATTCATTTCAATTGGTGTTGCTCTATCGTAGACTTTATCAGTAATCAAAAATGTTGAATCATCTTTATTTGCTGTTCCAACAAACCAAACATTTTGTGGTAAAAGAATTTTCCCATTCACCAAATGTTCGGGATCTCCAGGTTTTGTATCAGCTACAACATCAACTAACCACTGATCAGCATCTGGCATTTCAAGTAATGATAATAGTTCTGCAAAATAATATTCAACACGTGCGAGATTCATTTCATCTAAAACGATGATATTGATATCTTCACGGTAAGTTGTTTCATAAATCGCCTTTAAAAAATCTGTTTCATTGAATTTCTTCGTAAATTCATTTAAATAGCCAATCATTTCAGCACGATCTCTCCATGAGGGTTGAACAGAAATAATACTGGCATTGTTGCCGAAAAATTTACCCATTGCATATGGTAATGATGTTTTCCCTGTTCCAGAAATACCTTCAAGAATCATTGTCTTTGATGTGGCTAATCCTGAAACAAACGCTGAAATGATTTTTCGATCATAGTATAGATTTAATTTAGATGCAGCAAAATCGATGAATTTAGTAACAATCGTTTGCAAATTAATCATGTGTTCTTCCTTCATGATTGTAATAGCATTTTCATTATGATATATTTCATCAACTTTATGTAATTTGATAAAACGTGAATTTAAGTGGAGATCATCAAGTGCATTCTCTTCAGAATTTTCATCTCCATCTTGATTAGGATTGATGCCTAGATTTGATACCTTCATAGCAAGAATCTTATTCTTTTCTTCAATAAGTTCGATTGTTTTTTGGTTCAAAGCGGTAATTTCTTCAATCAAATTTTCTTTTTCAATTTCAATTTTGCTAAATCTAACATATTTTCTAATTACTTTAAATAACTTATACATGATGATGCCAAAGAATACTGAACTGGCAATAATAACTACAAGAGCCATAACCCAATCAAGTAGTGAGAAATTTGAACTCGCAGTAAAGAATTCTTTTCCAATTTGAGTAAACCCATCTGAAAACAATTGAGCGATAGCTTGAAAAATATTTCTGAAAAAATTCAGAATAATTTGAAAAAGCTGATTTAATAAATTTGTATAATAGCGCCCAAACTCTTTCATATGATCTCCTTACATTCTCAATTTAACTATTTTTTCATAGTCAACTTCTGTAATCCAATTAGACATTAATTGATGTCTAATTCTATTTGTTTCATTTTCGAGACTTTTTAAAATTCTTTTATAAGATCTGTTGATTCTAGCTTCTGATTTGATTTTATTGAAGTTGCTCAGATTTTTAAATAATCGCACACTATCAACTAATAGGATAACTAAAACTGGAAATATGACGAAGATAGCAAATCCTTTTGGTGATTGAAGATAATCCAAAGACGCACCTAAACCCGTAATTGATGATTGATAGACTGCTAAGATGTCATCTGCCTTTATAGGTGTATCTGCTTCAAATGAATCATCAGCTTGTGTCTGAAAGAAAATCGTTTCTTCAACAGTATATATATTAATGATTCTATGTGTGATGAGTTGATTTATTGTTTGGTCATAATAAGTCACAATATCACCAACTTTTAATTCCTTGATTAAGGATTGATCTAACATCTTAACTAAAACAACATCACCTGATGCAAATGAATCTTGTTGTTCACTATTCATCGAATCTGATTGTACGGATAAGAATCCAGATCCAAATACATTTGCAATATCACTGTTTTGTTTAATTTGGATATTGGCAACGGTAAAAATGAGCACAAAGAAAATGATAGTGTAAAATAGGATGGTTGAAAATATAGATAATGTTTTTTTTAATATTATCCGATTAGAATTTCCCATAAATACTCCTTTAATCCTTTGTTTATAACCAAATGAAATATCAAATGTAAAGGGTTGAGTGCACCAACATGGGTGCACTCACCTAAATTTACATGAATGATATTTCTAGAAAGTAAGTTGTATATTAAACTGTTGTTCCTTCAAATGAAAATGAAGTCGTAATCATTCTACCTAAAAGAGAATTATATGCTTCTGCATCCCAACCTTCAAACCATATTCTAATTGAGATTTGTCCCCAATAAGTTGTGTCATATGTTGAATCTACTGTCATGTGTAGAACTAATTGAGTATTTAAGCTGTTGACTAATGTAACTGTTGAAGGTGTAACAACTGCATCTGTTCCAGTAATTAATGCACCAGTCTTTTGGAAATAGTAATTATAAGAACCTGGATCACCAATACCTGCATTACTTAAATCAACGGGTGTTACGCCATCTCCACCAAGCGCTGAATTATAAGCACCAGAATTATCACCATCTGGAAGCTCATAAATGACTACTGAATCAGATAAGTGATTACCAAGAATTGAAATGCGCATTGCGTTAGCTGGATTAACTGAAACTGATCCAGAAGAAAGTACTGCGGTACCTCCTACATCAGAAGATCTTGTAAAAGATACGTCTGAAATCCATGTAGCAGTTGTTCCCAATAAAGAAACGTTTGTCCATTCAATAGCATTTGCATTATTCGATCTGAATAAGAGGTTGAGTCTAAGAACGGATGCTGTGCCATCATCAGTGACACCTAAAGTGCTCAATGTCATGAAATTGGAATAGCCTGTTGTTGTTGTCACATGATTAAATGCAAACCCACTAGGATATTGTGCTACTATATATGCATCTATCATTTCTGTTGTAAGGGATGTTACCCAGGTTATACCATCTAGGGAAACTTCAATACCATTATCGGTTACTACGTCGGATTCAAATGGTTGAACCTCAGAAACGTTTGTAATCGTGAACCACGCGAATGTTGTCGTACCAAATGCAAGCACTGATAAGAGAACCGCTACTACTGATAAAACTAATTTTCTAGCAATACTACTCATGATTTAATCTCCTTTTTTTTTATAATATTTTTATTCATATAGACTACTGCTTTTAGCAGCTTTGAATTTTAGTTGAATTTTGATTCTGTCACTTAGAATTGAGTTGAATGCATCGGCATCCCAACCTTCTATCCAAATGTTAACGATCACTTTGCCTCGATATAATGTTTTTCCGTGATTACTGATTGCATCGCTTGGCTGAAGCGTGGCGATGAGTGATTCATCATCTAATGCTCGATAAGGATTGTCAGGATCAAATGTTGTTAGATGATACTTAGCATCTTGTAATTCTGTTGGTGTAGCTAATGGAACTTGAGAACACATTAGGAAGTAACTATAGGCTCCAAAACTAACACCATATCCTCTTTCTGGATTTTCTGATGGGTCATAAATAAGTGTCCTTAAATCTTCAAAGGTTCGTGTATCCAATAAGTTTTCTTCATCGATGATTTCTTGAAATGAAATTCTTATTGCTTCACTTCCATAATATGTATCTACTTGATTTTTTTCTACGATATCTGTCACTGATGGTCCATTAATGAAATTGAAACTTGGTTTCCATGTTACACCTTGTGACACGACATATGTTCCACTGGATGTTGTATCAAATGTTATCAATGAACTTACATTTTCAATCAAATAGATTTCATGTTCATTTCTATCTGTCTGCAACCATATTTCAAATGATACGTAATGATTGTTAGCGATGACAGTTTCATCAGTATGGTAACCACCTCGAGAAAAATGAATCCCATCAAGTGAAGTAACGTCTGTTAACTTAACATCTTTAATCAATTGATCTAATGAATCTGTACTGAGTTCTCTTGAATAGTTAATACCATCAAGTGAAATCAAGAGTTCATTACCAGTTGCTGTCGTGATTGACATACCATCTAGAGAATTTACGGAAGCCATACTGATCCATGCATATGTCACAGTTCCAAAGAGTAATAAGACGAATGCTAAAGCGATGAGGGACAAATAAAATCTTTTAATATAGAGCAACATGATCTAAGCTGAATCCTCATCAATCGAAAATACCATTTGTAATTTCGCCATTCCACCAATGATAGCATCTGTTGTATCTGGGTCGTGTCCCTCTAACCAAACAACAACACTGTACTTTCTAATCTCACTGGGTTTAAAGTTTGTAATCTTTTTTCTCGTAATGATTGTATCTGATAAGAAATATTTTGTTTCCGGTAAAGTTGATGGGTAGATTGGAAAATGGCCAAATTCATCTGCTTTATCCGGTTTCTGAAATATTGTCTCAATACCATCTTCAATAACTAAAACTCGAATTGATTCATCTAAGTTGTTCTGTATGTCTGTAAGTTTAATGCTGTATATAACGTTAACTGTTTCATTGCCTTCGTTTTTAATATAAAATGTGTAGGCGATATAATCATATTCGGGATCAATAAAACTTCCATTTGTCAAACTTACTTCATTTAATTTGATCCAAGAATACGTTATGTCTCTTGCTTCGGATACGGGTTCTGTCATCAATTGAGGCTGACAGAACTCAAATGTGATATCGTTTGATAACACGATGCCTCGCTGATAGGCGTTGTAGTCAACTGACATGACGAAGTTTCCTGCATTTTGCCCATAATAACTAACTAAAGCAAACAATACCATTAAGAAACCTGATATTGAGAAGCTAAGTGATAATAGCTTTTTTTTCCTTAGCATCTTTTTGGGTAAAAGCATTTTTGTCATGTACATCAGCAGACACTTCCTTTCCTAACACTATGATTATAGTCATAAGAATTTTCTATTCTATTAACGAAACATTAAGTTTTTATTAAATATTAGTCAAACAAACACACATAAAAAAAAGATCCCTTTAGGGATACTCTTTATTAAGAAATATGGTAAATAAATAATTTAAAACATTTATACGATTTTCATGAGTTTTAAGACTTTTTTATAGAGTTCGACACCTTTTGAGAGGACAATCTCATCAAAATTGAAATAACAACTGTGTAACGGATGGATATAATTTTTACTTTCGTTTTTTGTTCCTAACATCACAAACAAGCCGGGAACCTTTTTTTGATAGAAAGCAAAATCTTCAGCAAACATCATCGGTGAGAGTAACTTGTATTCATTTTGAGCAAATGATGATTTAACCATTTCGAACAATTGATGATCATTGATGACAGGTGGATAATAATCCATGATGTCATTTTCAACTTTGACTTCACATGCCATTTCAATACCTTGATCGATAGCACGCATTCTTTTCTTTAATAATGCATAGATATCGGAAGTAAATGCTCTAATGGTTCCTGATATTTTGACTTCATTAGCAACGATGTTTCTAGCTTCTCCTCCGTGTATTGTCCCAATGGTGATAACAGCAGAATCTAAGGGATTGATACTCCTACTGATGATTGTATGATACAAACCCACCAAAGATGAGGCTGCCAATATTGCATCATTACTTAAATGAGGTTGAGCAGCATGAGCGGATTTTCCTTTAATCGATAAATTAAACTCCCCATTTTGAGCAAGCATCGGACCATCAACCAATCCATAGAGACCTTCTTCAAGTCCTGGAAATAGATGAATCCCGAAAATTTGAGAAATATGGTATTTTTCAAAGATACCTTCTTCGATGATGACTTTAGCCCCACCAGGTCCTTCTTCAGCTGGTTGAAAAATGAAAACAACAGTTTTTTGTAGATTTTTTAATTTTGAAACATATTCTGCAAACCCAAGTAACATCGTCATATGCCCGTCGTGCCCGCACGCGTGCATTTTATGAGGATGCTTGGAAGTAAAACTGACTTGAGTCTTTTCATCTACTGGTAATGCATCCATATCTGATCGAAAAGCTATAGATTCACTGGATAACCCTTTTTTTTGGGCAATGATACCAGTTTTTGCTACAACTTCAATTGCATATCCCATAAGTTCTAGTTCTCTTTTAATATATGCGTGCGTTAAAAAGAGATCAAATGCCAACTCAGGTATTTGATGTAACTCTTGTCTATACTGTTTGAGTTTGTTGTCATTCATTCTAATGGCTCCTTTAATTATGCAAGTTATTGTTCGTGGATTAAGAGTTTCTGTTTTAAATCAACATGAAGTGGGCCAGAATACCCTCTCATACTTCCATCCTTACCGATGACGCGGTGACAAGGTACAACGATACCAATTGGATTTTTTTTGCATGCCTGTCCCACAGCACGAATGGCTTTTGGTCTATCAATCTGAACAGCAATTTCTTGATAGCTTCGAGTTTGTCCATAGGGTATGGTTAACAAAGCATTCCAAACCTCTTGCTGGAAAGGAGTTCCTCTTTTATATTTGATTGGCAAATCAAAATTTTTGCGCTTATGAGAAAAATACTCACTTAGTTGCTTGATTGTTTCATCAATCAGTGGATTGCAATCCGTTTGAAGATCAAGATCGTCAAACATCATATCTGTAATACATCCATCATCTATCATGAAAAAAACCATGCCAAATTGGCTCTTTACTTTACCTACCATTATTACACCTTCATTTATATATAATCTTATCGTCTGTTTTGATTGTGATTTTCGTGGAATAT
>Ga0268276_1000600_pt1 | contig 41264 bp, 38 predicted proteins | sample saktaG_4_FD_190145 | JGI IMG/M metagenome (GOLD analysis project Ga0268276, IMG submission 190145) | Saline water microbial communities from Sakinaw Lake, British Columbia, Canada - sak_2010_1_5_45m | ecosystem: Environmental > Aquatic > Non-marine Saline and Alkaline > Saline ...
CGCCGACGGATCAATTTCCGGAGGTTACGGAGCCCATCGATGGGGCGCGCAAAATTTAAATAAAAATGTCCATCGCGGCCGGCCGGTGTGCCTGGCGGCGAGCTCCTAAGTGGAACAGTTGAACACCCCGGGATCTTGTCCAGTCCCTGCAACTGTTCCACTATTCTCTTTTGAGCTTTTCTCCGTGCTTTTTCAAGAGATCCTGGATAGCTTCCTCGAGGAGATCGTTGGCGCGACAACCTTTTTCAATGGCAAGGATTTTCATTCTTTTAATCAGGTCCGCTCTTATTGTCGTATTATAGATCTTGCGTTTGGTTTCCATAGCAATTTTTTATCATAATGAGATAATGAAATCAATTTATCGTTTTTTATCTTGATTGTTATAATGGTTTAATGATATGTAGTTATACAGATATAAAAACTCCGAATCATAGGGACATGAAAAGAATATTCAAAACAGAGAAAACGCTTGGAGATACCTGTAGTCGCGAGATTACAGGCGGCCGTCCCTATGGCCGGGAGATATCTTCAGGCGTTTTTTGTTTATGGGAGGTAAATCATGAAAAAGAAAACGGCGAAGATCGTGTCCAAGGCCAACACGAAAAAGGATGATGGATCTGTTTATGTTTTTGGAAATGGCAAACAGTCGCGCATTACGGACGCAGCACAAGGACTTGGCTGCACTGACGCAGAGCGAAAAAAGATCCATAACTGGGTTGATCTGCTGCTCGATACGAACAGTCCAAAAACTATTAATACGATCAGCAGTGCTTTAGAAGGTGAAGTTGTATTCTTGCGCCTCGAAACACGTATAAAAGAGATGGAAAAAGAACTTTTAAATCTCTGGCTCTTTTGTAGTGATAAAATTTATCAGCTATATGGGCACAAACTTCATGGTAAAGAAGAGAAACGTAAACCTGCATGGGAGCAAGAACGACCAGCTATTCACTTGGACAAAGGACTGAATGATTTTTAATTCCAGGATAAATAAATTGACGCGGTTTTTCTATGGTCTGGGACATAGGCGAAGCAGCACGAAGGGAGGTTGCTTTTATCATGGGAGTAAGGGTCAAAGAAAAGGTTAAAGGATCAGGAGAATGGTGGATTTTTATCAACCATAACGGCAAGCGCAAATCAAAAAAAATAGGAAGCGATAAAAAATTAGCCGTGGAAGTGGCAAGAAAGATTGATGCCAGGTTAACCCTGGGAGAGGTGAATCTGTCGAAAAATGAAAGGATCCCCTCTTTTGGAGAATATGCAAGGACCTGGATTGATGTTGTGGTCCTTGCTACCTGCAAACCTTCGACGCTACGAGGGTATAAAATGGACCTTAAGGCTCATATATTGCCGGTGTTCAAGAGTGTCCCCGTTAATGAGATTAACAGAATGATGGTCAAAAAGTTTTTACTGAAAAAGATAAACAGTGGTTTGGCACCGAGTACAGTAACCCACTTCAAAAATGCTATCGGGGGGATTTTAAACCTTGCTGTTGATGATGAGGTTATCCCGACTAATCCAGCACATAAACTTGGCAAGGTCATTAAATCAAGGGACTTGCAGTTGAAGAGTGACCCTTTGACAAGAGATGAGCTTTCCCTTCTGTTAGAGACATTCCGGACACACTTTCCGCAACATTACCCCTTAGTCTTGACCCTGGCACGCACCGGCATGAGATTGGGCGAAGCGTTAGCCCTGCAATGGAGCGATATCGACTTTAATTCTCGTTTTATAACGATTCAAAGGGGTATCTCCTGGGGAAAGGTAGAAACACCGAAGAACGGAAAAACAAGGCGAGTGGATATGTCTAAACAATTGACAGAAACACTTTTCAAACTGAAGCGTAACAGAAAAATTGAACCGATTGATGGAGATAACGACTGGATATTTACATCGGCAACAGGATCCCCGATTGATGCAAGCTCCTTTCGAAGTCGGGTCTATAACCCTGCCCTGCAGAAGGCAGGGTTGCGCAAGATCCGGATCCATGATCTCCGCCATACATATGCAAGCCTTTTGATCCAGGCCGGAGAGTCCCTGGCTTATATCCGGGATCAATTAGGGCATCACAGTATAAAAGTTACAGTCGATATTTATGGCCACCTTGCACCGGAAGGAAATAAAGAGGCAGTTGACGGGCTTGATGATGGAATTTTTAACGCACCCAAACGCACCCTATCCGCACCCTACTAAAAAGGGGTTAACCGCTATTGCAGCTAACCCCTTAATATTTCTGGCGGGGCCGGCGGGACTCGAACCCGCGCCCTCCGGCGTGACAGGCCGGCGTTATAACCGACTTAACTACGACCCCGCAAAAATAGTATGGTAGGCGGAACAGGACTTGAACCTGTGACATCCACGGTGTAAACGTGGCGCTCTCCCAGCTGAGCTACCCGCCCATACTTGTTCAATCCCCTGTAACCAGGACTGGCAAACTAAACAAAAAAACCCTTCCTGTCAAGTAATATTTAGACTATCAAGCATTTACACGCATCTCACCAGTCCCGTCAGCCCCTGTTTCATATGGATACATTTCCATCTTGTCTTCCGGGACAAACGCCCTTTCCAGAACATCATCCACATTTTTCACAAGGACTATCTCCAGTTCTCTAAGAATATTAGCTGGTATCTCGGCAAGATCTTTTTCATTTTCGCTCGGTATGATCACGGTTTTTATGTGTCCACGATGGGCCGCCAGCAATTTCTCCTTCAGTCCGCCAATGGGAAGCACCCTCCCTCTCAGGGTAATTTCTCCAGTCATGGCGAGATCACTTCTTACCTTTTTCTTAAGAAGCGCGGAGGTTATGGATGTAGCCATGGCAATTCCCGCGGACGGTCCATCTTTTGGAATAGCACCCTCCGGAACATGAACATGAACATCCACTTTCTTATAGAAATTCTCATCTAATCCTAAGTCACTCGCCCTTGATCTGACATAGGTAAGCGCGGCCTGAGCGGATTCCTGCATAACATCTCCCAATTTTCCCGTCAGCGTAAGTTTGCCTGTTCCCCGGAGGACAGAAGACTCTATTGTCAACAGCTCACCGCCGACTTCCGTCCACGCGAGGCCAACTGTCACTCCTATTCTATCCCTGTCTTCAATCTCTCCGAATTTGAATCTCTGCACACCAAGATATTTTTTTACAGACTTTGAGCTAACTTTTATCTTTATGGTGGCTCCATTGGTAACGATCTTCCTGGCCACTTTTCTGCAGATGGAGGCTATCTCCCGTTCAAGATTTCTCACTCCTGCTTCCCGTGTATATTCTCTTATAATGGTCAATAATGCCCCATCGGAGAAGGTGATATTCTTTTCGGTCAGACCGTTGGTTTCCAGCTCCTTCGCGACGAGATATTTTCTGGCGATATTCAGTTTTTCAGGTTCGGTATATCCCGCGATACGTATCACCTCTGTACGATCCTGAAGGGCGGTGGGTATCGTCTGGAGAACGTTAGCCGTCGTTATAAACATGACATCGGACAGGTCATAATCTACTTCGAGATAATTGTCATTGAAGGCGATATTCTGTTCCGGATCAAGCACTTCAAGAAGCGCTGACGCGGGGTCTCCCCTGAAATCGGAACTCAGTTTATCAATCTCATCCAGACAGAATACGGGGTTGCTCGAGCCAGCCTTCTTCAGAAGCTGGATAATCTTTCCCGGCATGGCCCCTATGTATGTCTTCCTGTGCCCTCTTATCTCGGCCTCATCCCTCAAACCACCAAGAGACAACCTGACAAATTTCCTGTTGGTGGCCCTGGCAATCGATTTTGCTATAGAGGTTTTCCCCACACCCGGAGGACCGACAAAACAGAGTATGGAACCCTTCTTTTTTTTGGACAGAATCTGAACCGCGAGGTATTCAAGTATCCTCTCTTTCACCTTTTTAAGACCATAATGGTCCTCTTCAAGTATCCTCTCCGATTCCTTTAAGTCTTTTTTGTCTTCTGTCTTTTCATACCAGGGCAGCTCAAATATCCAGTCTATATAGTTCCTGATCACCGTTGCCTCAGCAGACATTGGAGACATCATTTTCAGCTTCTTCATTTCATGCTCAATCTTCTGATGGGCCTCTTCAGAAAGTTTCTTTTTCTTGAGTTTCTTTTCCAGTTCCTTTATCTCGCCCTTAAAACTGTCCTCTTCACCCATTTCTTTCTGAATGGCCCTCATCTGCTCATTCAGATAGTAATCCTTCTGGGTTTTCTCCATCTGGGTCTTCACACGTTTTCGTATGCGCCCCTCAACTTCCAGTATCTCGATCTCCGCCATCAGCAGAGCATATATCTTTTCAAGTCTTCCAACAACATCGGCGGTTTCCAGTACCTTCTGTCTCTCATCCAGTTTCACGTGCAGATACGCCGCGACTGTATCGGCAAATTTTGCCGGAGCATCTACAGATGACATGGGTCCCATCATCTCAGGGGGAACTTTTCTGCTGAGCTTTGCGTATCTTGTAAACGCCTCCGCAATATTTCTTATAAGCGCCTCCATCTTCGTATCCGATTCAGCAGAATATCCCTCACCCAGTTCCTCAACATCCACCAGAAAGAAGTCCTCGTTGGGTATATAGCTCTTTATAACTCCCCTTTCCACTCCCTCAACCAGTGCTTTTACCGTTCCATCCGGAAGCCTCAACAGCTGTATGATGTTTCCTATGGTACCAACTGTGTATATGTCATCTTCCACGGGGTCATCAATTTCGGCCCTCTTTTGCGCGGTCAGGAATATACCCTTCTCATGCCGCATGGCGGATTCCAAGGCGTTAATTGATTTCTCTCTGCCCACAAAAAGAGGCACTATCATATGAGGAAACACGACCACATCCCTCAATGGAAGCAGTGGAATTGTAAGCCTGGTTTTTTCTATATTTCCCTCGCTCTTATTAAAATCAAACATATGCTTTTGTCATCCCGTTTTTTTTTGTTCGCTATCTTCCTCCGGCTCGGAATCGGAAGTTGTTTCAAAGACCAGAATCGGTTTCTCTCCACGGAGTACAACGTCTTCGTTTATAAAACACTCTTTTATATCATCTCTCGATGGAATATCATACATGATCTCCAGCATGGTGTTTTCCATTATAGCCTGGAGACCCCTTGCGCCGGTTTTTCTGTTCGCGGACAGTTTTGCTATGGCCCTCAGGGCGTCATCATTTAAGATAAGCTTTACACCCTCCATCTCAAACATCTTTTTGTACTGCTTCACAATGGAATTTTTCGGCTCTGTCAGTATCCTCACAAGGTCTTTCTCAACAAGGTCGTGAAGGGCTCCGATCACAGGAAGTCTCCCCACAAATTCCGGTATCAAACCATACTTCAAGAGATCTTCCGGCTGCACCTCCGACAGGGTTTCGCCTATGTTCTTTTTTTTCTTACTCTTGATATCGGCCCCGAATCCCATGGAGTTTACGTTCAGTCTTCCTTCTACAATATCTTCCAACCCATTGAATGCTCCGCCACAGATAAAAAGGATGTTGGTTGTATCTACCTGAATAAATTCCTGTTGCGGGTGTTTTCTCCCACCCTTGGGAGGTACATTCGCCAGGGTTCCCTCTATTATTTTCAGAAGGGCCTGCTGGACACCCTCGCCGGATACGTCCCTGGTAATGGAAGGATTACCCGATTTCTTTGATATCTTGTCAATCTCGTCTATATACACTATGCCATGTGATGCCCTGCGCGCGTCATAATCCGCGTTCTGGAGGAGACTTAATATGATGTTCTCCACATCTTCCCCAACGTATCCCGCCTCGGTCAGAGTAGTAGCATCGGCAATGGCGAATGGCACATTCAACATCCTTGCCAATGTTCTTGCCAAGAGGGTCTTTCCCGAACCTGTAGGGCCGATCAGGAGAACATTGCTCTTCTGGAGTTCGACATCATTAAGCTCAACACCCGAGAACAACCTCTTGTAATGATTGTAAACAGCAACGGAAAGGATTTTCTTTGTCTTTTCCTGTCCCACGACATACTGATCTAAAAACTTTTTGATCTCTTTAGGCTGGGGAATATTTTCTCTGAAACTTTCCGCGCCCTGAGAGCCGTCTTCTTCAACAATATGCCTGCAGAGTTCTACGCATTCGTCACATATATAAGCGCTTGGGCCAGCAACCAGCTTCTTCACTTCGTCCTGTGTCTTTCCACAAAAGGAACAAAAGAGCAATCCATTCACACCATCATTACGATTTCTTGCCATGTGAAGTCCCTCCCTCTTTGCTACCAGAAGCCCTCTTTACAATAACCTCGTCGATTATACCATATTCTAATGCCTGACTGCTTGTCATATAATAATCCCTGTCTGTATCCTGCTCAACCTTTTCAACAGGCTGGCCGGTGTGCTTTGCCAATATGGTATTCAGGTCCTGCTTCAATCTCAATATCTCCTTCGCCTGAATGCCGATATCGGTCGCCTGCCCCTGAGAACCGCCAAGAGGCTGATGTATGACTATCCTTGAATTGGGCAGGGCAAACCTTTTTCCCTTTTTGCCTGCCGCGAGGAGAAGCGCCCCCATGCTTGCCGCCTGCCCCATGCAAACAGTGCTGACGGGGGGACTTATGTATCGCATCGTATCATATATGGCAAGACCTGAGCTAACTATGCCACCGGGTGTATTCAGATAAAAAAAGATATCCCTGTCCGGATCTTCCGATTCCAGATACAGCATCTGGGCTATAACAAGATTTGATACATCATCATCAATAGCCGATCCAAGAAATATAATCCTGTCTCTAAGCAGCCTGGAATATATATCGAAAGCCCTTTCCCCTCGACCGTCCTGTTCAATTACCATAGGAATGAGAGTCATTATTTTTCTCCTTTTCCCCTGTCTTTTTTGACAAAGGTTATATTGGCCCTTTCTTCAATAAAGGCCATGGCCTTCTGCTCGAGCAATTCATCTTTGAGGTGATCTTCCATATTATTAGCCTCATAGGCCTTTTTTACAGACTCGTACTCCTGCGCGTATTTTTGAGCAAGGATATTAAGCCTGTCTTCAACATCTTTCTCCGTCACTTCGATCGATTCTTTCTTCGCGATCTCATTGAGTATAAAGGATGCCTTGGCAATCCTGGCCGCCGAATCCTTGAATCCATCGTGCAGATTGTAGCTTATTTCAGAGGCTTTATCATCCGGCATGCCGTTCTGTGCCATCCTCTGGCGGGCATCCAGCATCATGGAATAGACCTGTTTTTCCACCCAGGCGGAAGGCACTTCGAATTCATTATTTTCCAACAGCTTGTCAATCATGGCGTTCCGGAGGTCTGTTTTTATTCTTGCTTCTCCCTCTTCTTCAAGCGATTTTGTCACATCGTTTTTCAAGTCTTCCAGGGATTCAAATTTTTCGAAGTTCTTTACAAATTCCTCATCAAGTTCGGGCAATATCTTTTCACGAAGATTCTTGAGAGTTACCGAAAACAGCACTTCCTTTCCGGCAATATCCTTAGCGCCATAATCCTTCGGGAATGTCACTGTGATATCCTTTGATTCTCCCTTTTTCATACCCACCAGCTGCTCCTCAAATCCCGGAACAAAACTTCCTGAGCCTACTTGGAGCGTGTAATCTTCAGATGCCAGCTCCTTGCGCGCTTCTCCATCAAGTTTTCCCTCAAAGTCAATCACGGCAAAATCATCAGTTACAAGAGCCCGGTCACCTTCGACATCCTCAAGGGTGGCATACATCTGCCTTATCTGATTGAGCCTCTCTTCAATATCAGCTTCGGTAACATCAAGCTCTTCTCTTTCCAGATCAAGGCCTGCATAGTCCTTGGGATCAATTACAGGCTGGATTTCAACAGTGGCATTAAACAGAAAATCCGCATCCGTCGTTATTCCCTTCTGATCTATAACTGGCTGCGCCACCACCAGGATATTGTTCTTTTCAACAGCTTCGGAATAGTGTTTCGTAATCAGATTGGATATCACTTCTTCTTCTGCCTGCTCTTTGTAGTGTATCTCGAGGACATTTCTAGGAACCTTGCCCTGTCTGAATCCCTTGATTCTGGCATTCCTGCCCACAGTCTTGTATACCGAATCAAGTTCCTTCTTCACGTCGTCCCAAAGGACTTCAAATGACAGTTTCTTCTTCACAGAGCTGATATCTTCTATCTCTACTTTAGCAACCATATCTCCCATTCGTTAACTCCTTTGGCGAGTTTGAGGTGTTTATCAGATATATAAAATCACATGCTTGTTTTCATATAATATTTGGTGCGAGAGAGGGGAGTTGAACCCCTATCCGCTTTCGCGGGCTGGATCCTAAGTCCAGTGCGTCTTCCAGTTCCGCCACTCTCGCAATCCACAAAGTCATTGATATAGTAGTAACTGCGAGACTGATTGTCAACAGCGAATCCCGGCTCGTCGGGAGATGGAAAACCCTAAACAAAAACCGCCGGCAATGGCGGTTTTACGGATATAATGGTCGGGGCGAGAGGATTTGAACCTCCGACCCTCTGAACCCCATTCAGATACGCTACCAGACTGCGCTACGCCCCGACTTTTTTTGCTGAAGTATCACTATAGTTTTTATCTGTCAAGGATAAGAAGATCTAGTATACAGATAATCTTTTGCCCTGTTATATCTCCTCTCTCCCATACAACCTGCCAGTTTCAACGAGTCAACTATTGAAAATACCCCATTCCCCTCTCTAACTTTTATTATCTTCGATGCCGTATTGGGGCCTATTCCAGGAATAAGCATCAATTCCTCCAGTGTCGCCTCATTAAGATCAATCGGCATACCAAAGGCGAGCCTTACAGGGGCAGCGACATCCCCGAGGGTTACCCGATATCGAGTCCCGTCACAGGTAACCCTGTCCCCTGAGTGAAGCGCCCTGGCAAGATCAGCTTCCTTGAATCCAGCGATATCACGGAGTCCCGCTTTTTTGAAAAGATCATAAACTGTTGCCTCTTGCGAGAGGAAATAGATCCCGTCATGATCTTCATCTCCGGAAAGCATCACCATAATGCCGGGTTTCTCATATTCACAGCAGGCAGCAAACCCCCCGGAAGAATATGCATATTGAGAAACATCTCTGGCAGCATATAAAAATACCACAACAACTACAATGCCGATTGCCCCGTAGATCTGTTTCTTGACAAGGTTCTTTTCTTCCATCTTTTTCACAAGATGTTCTTTAGTTTTCCTGCTCCAGGCCAAAGGCGTCATGAAGAACCCTGACGGCAAGCTCCGTATACTTGGCCTCTACAACACATGATATCTTGATTTCGGAAGTACTGATCATCAGTATATTTATCCCCTCGTCCGCAAAAACCGCAAACATCTTTGACGCGACACCGGAATGGCTTTGCATGCCGACTCCAACTATGGATATCTTGGAGATATTCTCATCATAATCTATCCTGGAGGCGCCCATATCCCCGGCGACTACATCAAGTAGTCTCCTGGCCTCACCAATATTTTTCTGAGAAACTGTAAATGTCAGGTCGGTATAACCTTCACTGCTCGCGTTCTGAATAATCATATCAACTATAATATTGTGATCAGACAGAGGCGTAAACAACTTGGCGGCAATGCCCGGTTTATCCGGAACATGACTAATCGTAATCTTCGCCTGATCCCTGTCATATGCCACGCCGGAAACAACTTCTCTTTCCATATCCTTATCCTCCTTAGTAACCAATGTTCCCATATCCTCGCTGAAAGAGGATCTCACATATACAGGAACCCCGTACGCCTTGGCCAACTCAACGGAACGGGGATGAAGCACCTTCGCTCCAGCTCCCGCCAGGCTCAACATCTCCTCGTATGATACCTTTTTGAGCTTTCTTGCCTTACTGTAAAGATTCGGGTCCGTCGTATAGACACCGTTCACATCTGTAAATATTTCGCAGAAATCCGCCTTGAGGGAAGCCGCAATGGCCACGGCGCTCGTATCCGAGCCACCTCTTCCCAGCGTGGTTATGTTTCCATCTTCATCAACACCTTGGAACCCGGCAACAACCACTATCTTCCCCCTTTTCAGCTCATCCAATATCAGTCCGGTGTCGACACTTAGTATCCTTGCGTTGCCGTATATCTTGTCTGTTAATATCTTTACCTGATGACCCAAGAAAGATATCGCCTTGTGGCCCATACCGTTTAGAACAATCGAAAGAAGTGAAACGGATACCTGCTCGCCCGAAGAGACAAGCACGTCGTATTCCCTCCCGTCCGGTGACCCTCCGGAAGCGCTGTCGGCCATTTGAATAAGTCTGTTTGTTTCACCTGCCATGGCCGACAATACAACAACCACATCGTTTCCATCTTCCCTGGTTTTTATCACCCTCTTTGCTATGTTCTGAATCTTTTCAAGATCAGCTACAGAGGTCCCGCCGTATTTCTGCACAATTACAGCCACGTATTAAAATCCCTCCTTTTTCAGCATCCTGATAATCGATGACATGCTGGATTCGCAGGAAATCCGTATTTTTCTCTTATTGCCATTACAATGTTCCAGATTGATCAACAATGCCTCCGCGGGAATTATATCATCAACCTTTTCGGCCCATTCGATGACCACCACACCATCCCCGTAAAAATATTCTTCATAACCCATATTCTCCAGATCACGGGAGCCGGACAGACGGTATACATCCATGTGATAAAGGGAAACCCTTCCGGGATATTCATTGATCAGTGTGAATGTGGGGCTTGTAACGTAATACTCTTCGAGGATTCCGAGCCCCTTCGCGATTCCCTGTGTCAGGCATGTCTTACCCGCGCCCAGTTCGCCTGTAAGGGCCACAAAGTCCCCGCCTGTCAGGTTTTCGCCTATAATTCGCCCGATATCCAACGTATCCTCGGGTCTTTTAGAAATCAGATCAAAGCTTGTCATCTAAGCATCAATGGAGCAAAATTTATTTAGTTTATTATCTGATGGGATCTACACCACATATCAAGATAAATCAATGCAAAGATGGATTGACGGAGGGGGAACATCATTTTCCCCTTTGACGCGACTTATAGATGTCTCCGGATTATCTCAAGATCAATTTGGTATCATTGCCGTAGGGTTTACAGTCTGTGTTATGTGGTTTAACGAGGGGATTAACTGCTGCCAATCAGGCACTTACTGATATTCTCCCATTGATTGTTTTTTACCCAGGAGTACTTCTCAAAAAAAAGTTTGTCACTGAGATAGTATTTCCCTTTCTTTTTGCGGTTGAGAAACTTGTAAAACTGTGCCGGTCCACCATTATACATTGCGTACATGAGTCTGGCTATCGTATCATCGTCTAACGACTTTTCGAGTTTCATTTTTTCCATTTTTCTTAAAGCGTATCTTCGAAAATAGAGGTCAATAATCTCGCAACCAGCCCTGGCGTTGTAGCTGATGTCCCATCGCAGATGATTAGCGTCGTACATACCCCGCCACACGCGCTCGTTGATCTGCATCAAACCGACAGACGTACTGTTATAAGACCTCAGATACGTCACCTTGCCCTTGTTGACCTTGAACTGCCGGAAACAGCTCTCCTGCCACGTGGCGGAAAGAACAATCTGCCGATAAAGATCGTGGTACTTCTCCGCAATTTTACCATTTTTTAGGACATCGGAAGAAACATTCTGTAACAGGGTTTTTATCCTTTCAAGATATGGGGTTAGGTCTTCCTTCGAAACAATCCACGGTTTAATAGTATCAAGCTGGATTGCCGGATTATTTTTTTCCGCCGCCCAGGCTGATGTACATAAAAGTGGCATAATAGCATGCAACAGATGATGATAGTCGTGTTCTGGAGATCTGATTTCTTGAGTATCAATTTCCAATTCATCCACATCAAACGCCGGTCCCGAATCATCCGGGGGTACCCCAAGGCCCAGAACTTCTCTCAGTTCCGGGTCAGCACCGGGACTGTAAGCGAGAACTTCTGATTCCCGCGCGCCCAGAAGGCGCGCCAGACGGATGAGCCCATTTCGACTGATTTCTATTCCTAACGTGGGGCCAATTTCATCCAATGCGTATAACGCATCGGAAGCGGTGAAAAAGGCAAGGTACCCTAACGTAGCTTTACACGGCACATCCCCCAGGTGATGTCTGAAAACAGGCGACAGTTGTGCCCATGTGGTTATGAATTGATCCCTGACGAAATCCCTTTTCATCGTTGCATCCAATGGCTCTGTAATGAAAGAGTATCGGGTTTCCAGCAGCGTATCCAGTAGAACCTGGCGATCATCTTCTGACAAAGGTTCTTTTGAGAGTGAGGTTATCATATGGACAAGAAAGGGGTCCCATGCCTCCCATATCCCGATGAATTTCTGTCGTTCTTCATCAGAAAGCACTTCCTGTTCTATATCTTCATCCTTCTCATACGTTTCCTCGACGTCGGCGAGAATGGCAACCCGCACGGCATCCGGGGTTGTCACTATTTTTCCAGGCCTGAAACTATTTATCATCTTTTTCGCGCGGAGATCTAAATCCGGGGGGAACAGAGAAGACAGGAATGACTGCACCTCCGATACGGGCGGGGCAAGGTTGATGGTGATATTGTTCAAATAATCGTAAACGAAAGGCTTGGCAAACGTCCAGACAATACCCGCAACGTGAGCCGTTTCGTGATTTTTATCATATAAAGCAGAATCAACAGTTTCAAATGACAGAACCCATTCGTTACTATCGATCCGCGGTTCCATAAATAATGAAAGATACCCTTCCCACTCAATCGGCATCAGGCATGTGTTTCCAATGTTCGTACCGATATGGATCTGAAGTTTTGTTTCTAACCGGACACGTGAATTTTCCTCAGAAAAGATCGGCTCCGAGATCGTAATCTTCCTGCACCCGTTGTTTTCATCAAGCACAACAGAGGTTTGATCCGGATCAGTGAAGGCGCTATTAATAACCAGCGATCTGAGAAGCGGGTAGTCAATCGACAGGGGTAATGAGACAGTTTTAGAAGAAGCATATCCGGGCAACAAGAGAATCAACACCAGCAACAGAGCACTGATCCGAAAGAAATTCTTCAATTGCAGTTTCATTTCAACACGTCCCATCAATTATTACTTATATCAGGAATTGAATCTGCACTCAAGGAGTCAACCGGCAGAGCGAGGGGTTTATTTATTCATTGATTACGTAAACTTGAAATCTTCCTATTGTCTTCAGGTATCAAAAACCCTTCGAAATGGAATGTTGTTTCATTGTGCTATTTCTTGCTGTATCGGGATCGGTGAGAGTACATGACGAAACAATTGATGGGATCCCGAATACAGGAATACTACTGAAACGAGGATTGGAATCCGGGAGTTTTGTGGCATTCAAGAACAACAAAAGCCATCGCGTATCTGTCAGTATGAGAGATACTTATATGGCTGCCTGTTATACCGGCCCCGTCAACCATGTCCCTCGCCTTTCCATAAAACCTCAGTTCCGGTTTTCCCTCCGGCCTGTTTATGACTTCCACGTCTCTGAGCCCGATTCCATCAAATATCCCCCGGCCCGCACACTTTAAAAATGCCTCTTTCGCCGCGAACCGTGCCGCGAAATGCCTGGCAGGAACCGCCATCTCACCGCAATACCGTATCTCCTCTTCAGAATACACCCTATCTATAAATCTCTTAGTCCATCTATCTATGATTCTTTCGATCCTCGATATCTCAACAAGGTCTGTCCCCACCGCATAGATCATCACTTTATCTCATCGGCAATTCTGGATAATTTCTTCATAAATCCCACATCGTGGACCCTTATGATATCGGCACCGTTCATTATGGAAGCGACAACGCTCGCCGCCGTGCCTTCAACGCAATTCCTGGCAAGATCTTCACCTGTAATCTCCCCTATAAACCTCTTGCGCGACGTGCCCACCATAATCGGTCTTCCCAGTGACTTCAATTCGCTAAGATGTCTCAGAATGGCAAGATTGTCCGCCGTGGACTTGCCGAAGCCTATACCTGGGTCAACAACTATATTCTCAACATCCACACCGGATGACCGGGCATTTTCCATGCTTCCCTCCAGAAATCCGGTGATCTCCCCCATAAGCGACCGGTATGAAAGGTCGCCCTCCTGCATGGTCTTCGGCGCTCCTCTCATATGCATCAGGACGACAGGCACCCGGCAATCGGCAACCACTTCCGGCATCTTCGCGTCAAACCTCATCGCGCTTATATCATTGACCATCTCCGCCCCGGCTTCTATCGCGAGGCTTGCCACATCCGACTTTGTTGTGTCTATGGATATCGGGATGGACAGCAGTCCTTCAAGTTTTTCTATCAAAGGTATAACCCTGTCCAGTTCATCTTTGACAGGCACCGCTTCCGAACCGGGTCTTGAAGATTCACCCCCTATATCAATAATATCTGCGCCATTTTCCTCCATTTTCAGCGCATGTTTCACAGCTTCATCAACACTGCCAAACATGCCTCCATCAGAAAAGGAGTCCGGAGTCATATTCAATATACCCATAATAAGGGTCCGTCCGCCAATCGTTATCTCCCTTTTCGGCGTCTTGAGTACAAAGGTATCTCTTGTAATATTGCCCAGAACCCTTCTGATATCTTCGGATATATCTCTCAGGGTAAAAGGCTGGGGCGCTATCTTGTCCGCAAGCCTTCGCACCTGTTTCATGGTACCGATTATTACGGCATCAGTCCTGTCTATGCTACAGGATACAGACCCCCTTGCCACAGCAATATCTCCGCCTATGGACAGCATCTCCTGTTTCAATATATTTGCTATCTTACACTCAATTCCCTCGAGCAACAGATTAATATTCTCCATCTTGGGAATCATGGCATCTATTCCCGGCCGGTCCACTCCAACCCTTTTCAGTTCATTCTCCGCCTGAGCAGAAGATGTTATATGAAGATACCTCACCTAAACCTCTTTCTCCGCTTTTCCTGCTTTGACCTTTTTGCCCTTTTTTTTCTCTTTTTCACCTACTATCTCATCAATCTCTTCGCCGTTCAGCACCTCCTTTTCAAGCAGGTGCTCCGAGAGCCTGTGGAGGGTGTCGATATTGTCCGAGAGGAGCTTTTTGGCTCTCGCGTAGTTTTCCGTAACGATTCGTGACATCTCCCTGTCTATCTTTTCGGCTGTATCCTCGCTGTAATTCTTATGCGTGGCAATCTCCCTGCCTAGAAATATCTGATCATCCATCTTTCCAAACGTCAGAGGGCCCATCTCTTCGCTCATGCCCCAGTTACAAACCATCTTCCTGGCGATATCCGTGGCGCGTTCTATGTCGTTTCCGGCTCCAGTAGTAAAGTCTTCCAGGATCAGCTCTTCCGCCGCCCTTCCCCCGAGAAGAATCGTAATATTGTCAATCAGGTATGAGCTGGGATAGGCATGTTTCTCGTCCACCGGAAGCTGCTGTGTCAGGCCGAGCGCTCGCCCTCTCGGGATAATGGTAACCTTGTGTATCGGGTCAGACCCCGGTATCAGCTTGGCCACCAGGGCATGACCGGCTTCATGATACGCGGTATTCTTCTTCTCTTCATCGCTTATGACCATGCTCCTTCTCTCCACACCCATAAGCACCTTGTCCTTCGCGTATTCCAGGTCAGACAGGGAAACCTTGTCTTTATTGGACCTTGCCGCGTAAAGGGCCGCTTCATTAATCAGATTCTCTATGTCCGCACCGGAAAACCCCGGCGTTCCCCGGGCAACAACAGAAAGGTCTACATCGGTCTCAAGAGGAACCTTTTTAACATGCACCTCGAATATCTTCTCTCTTCCTTTGACATCCGGAAGCGATACCACCACTTGTCTATCAAACCTTCCGGGTCTCAAGAGAGCGGGGTCAAGAACATCAGGACGGTTGGTGGCCGACATGATAATAACGCCTTCATTGGATTCGAATCCGTCCATCTCAACGAGCATCTGATTCAGGGTCTGTTCCCTCTCATCATGACCACCCCCGAGTCCTGCGCCTCTCTGCCTTCCGACCGCGTCAAGTTCGTCAATAAAGATGATGCAGGGCGCGTTCTTCTTTCCCTGATTAAACAGATCTCTCACGCGTGACGCGCCGACGCCGACGAACATCTCCACGAAATCGGAGCCGCTGATACTCAGAAAGGGGACTCCCGCCTCTCCGGCAATCGCCCTTGCAAGCAAGGTTTTGCCCGTGCCGGGCTGTCCAACGAGGAGGACTCCCTTGGGTATTCTTCCCCCCAGTCTCGTGAATTTTTTGGGGTCTTTCAGGAACTCGACAATCTCTTCCAGTTCTTCTTTGGCCTCATCAATGCCCGCCACATCGGCAAAGGTGGTTTTCTGAGACTTGTCGGTCATCAGCTTGGCCCTGCTTTTTCCGAAGGACATCGCCTTGCCTCCACCCCCCTGCATCTGCTTCATGAAAAAGATCCAGACAGCAACAAGCAACAATATGGGGAGCCATGAAATAAGTATAGTCATATACCAGGAAGACCCCTCAGCGGGTTTGGCCGCAATCCTCACCCCTCTTTCCTGCAGAAGAGAAACCAGATTCGGATCCTGCGGCGCGTATAGCTTAAATGCTTTACCATCGGAGAGTCTGCCTTCTATATTTTCGCCCTGAATGGTAACATCCGTAACCTGCCCCTTATCAAGATAAGCGATAAAATCACTGTATACAATCTCTTCCTTCCTAACATTAGGCTGGTTGAACAGCTGAAAGAGAAAAACAAACACAAGACTTACCACGATCCAGAGGGTAATATTTTTCTGTAATTGATTCACTTTTAACTCCCTGTCAAAAAATTTGGATTTTTTCTATCAAATAATCTTCGCTTTTACCATCTTTTCCGTTACATCGGTAATTTTGACCCTGTCGCTCAACCTCACCCCAGGCACCCACAATACCGCTTTCCGGTCAACCAGGAGAGAAATTGATTTTCTACCGATCTTTGGAATCTTTTCATCTATCAAAAGTTCCGATATCTTCTTTGTTCCTTTCATCCCCAGGGGCTGTATCCTGTCGCCGGCCCTTGTGTTCCTTACAACAAGCGGGAAAGAAATGGAATTATAATCCATAAAGACAGGGTTGTCTGAATGGATATCCGCTTCATCCGCCTTATCCGCGTCAACCACGCCAAGAACCATCTTTTCGCCTGTCTCCAAAATGTCTACGCTTCCGGGGATTTCCACCGTGTATGAAAAGTCGTATTTTTTCCCTCCGTCCGGAGAATAATTTTTCGACGTGTCAGGCGACCTGTCTTCTCCCTGTGAAAGAATCAGCTCATCATATTCTCGGCGAGTTTTGAGATTGAAAGGAAGGTCCACGGAAGCGCTCGGTCTCGAACCCTCAATCAGATCCACCACTGATTTTACATGTAGATAACCGATCCCGTTCCCTGCCGGAGAACGATTTTCAAGAACAGTCTTTATAAGCCTCCACTGCAAAGCCGGGTGCAACTTTTTCAGTTTCAGGAGATTTATCCTCGCGTTACCCCTGTCAATTTTCCAGTCCGAAATAATCTTTTCAACAGACTCCCGGATAAAGTCGTCTTCAAGCCTGAGTATATCGGCCGTGCGGCTGATATTTTCTTCCAGTCTCACATTGTAAGATGCCTTCAACTCCGGCACCAGTATGTTCCTTATCCTGTTTCTCAGGTATGTATCGTCCGCGTTGGAACTGTCTGTCACAAACAGTATGTCTCTTTCCCCCAGAAAGGAAATTATTTCCTCCCTTGTTGAATCTATAAGGGGCCTTATATAGATTTCGTCCCGCACAGGCAGAAAACCCTTCAGGCCTTCAAGTCCGCTTCCCCTGAGAAACCTCATGATAACCGTTTCCGTCTGATCATTCAGGTTGTGGCCCAGGGCGATTTTATTCAGCTCGTGTTTTCGCGACATTCTTTCAAAGAACGCGTATCTCTCTTCCCTGCAGATATCTTCAAGAGATCCGCCTCTTTTCTCTCTTAACTCTGGGATGGAAACCCTCTCAGAATCAGCGGGGATACCCATTGATCCGGCCAGTTCAATGACAAAGGACTCATCTTTGTCAGATTCTTCGCCCCTGATGCCATGGTTCAGGTGGAGTATAAACAGCGCGAGATCATACTCATCCGCAAGCATTGAGAGCTCATACAGGAGGGCAACAGAGTCCGCTCCTCCGGACACGGCAACTCCCACCCTGTCACCCGGATTGAGCATAGAGTGCTTCTCAATTGCCTTCCTCACCTTAAGCATGGGCCTGAACCTTCACAACAGACATAATTTTAGCGCTACTCGAACAGCTCTTTCAACTCCGATATATCCTCGCAGTGATAGTCCGGATCAAGTGAAAGAAGCCTGTCTCTATCCCCCAGTCCATTCAGCAGCGCGCAGCTCAATGTTCCGGTATTTTTGGCGAGCAGTATATCGTTAATCCCGTCACCTATAACCACTGTATCTCTCTTCTCCACGCCGTATTCTTTCAAGAGGGGGACCAGGAGACCGGGATCGGGTTTCCTGCAGGAAACGCTGTCCGCTCCTATGATGGCTTTAAAATACCCGTCTATCCCCAACTCCTCCGCAATCCTCAGAGTATAACTGTAAAGCTTATTTGTAACAATCAGCTTTTCCCTGTCCTTAAAATACTCTAGGATGTCCCGCACACCCGGATAAAGATCCGTCGTATCGAGAAGATGCTCGGCATAGTGGGCCCTGAATATCTCCATGGCCTCGTCGAACAGATCACGGTGATTGTCACCAAGGGATCTTTTGATAAGTCTTGCCACTCCATCGCCTACAAATTCTATGATCGTCTTTCTGTCAAGTACAGGTATGCCAAGCTTTTTCAACGTATGATTAACAGAATTCGCGAGGTCGTCCCCGGAGTACACAAGCGTCCCGTCAAAATCAAATACCATCAGCTCAATTTTTTTCATTTCCCTCCTGAAGAGTTCATAAACTGTTGGGCTAATCACTTAGCAGCGTTTTCGTAACAGTTTCAATCTGAGTGGAACTTAGTATAGTAACTCTCTCGATAATTACAAGGGATAAAAAAGGAGAAATCCAGGAAATAACCCGTTGACAACCCCTTTTCCTGTATGATAGGTGTTGCTGAAACCGCTTGGATCCGAAAGCACTGGACTGAGACGGAATGGCCAGAAACGAGGAATGTATTGATATATCTAAAGGGGCCTTTCCAACATCAGTCGGAAAGGCCCCTTTTTCGTTAAATGAAGAAAAATACGATCGCAATCATAGGACTCGGCAAGGTAGGCACAGCGGTAGGCTATCTCCTGCGGCTGTCCGGTTACGAGATAAGTGCGGTCGCGGACCGGTCCGCAGACGCATTAAAGAACGGCGTCGAATACACCGGTGGAAAGGCCTGCAGTGACCCCATCCGGGCCTCGTTGTCGGCGGATTCCATATTCATCACCACAACGGATGATTTCATCGAATCTGTATGTAATGAGATATCAGAAGGGGGCGGGTTCGGTCCCGGCAAAAGGGTCGTCCACATGAGCGGAACCGGGGGGCTCGATCTTCTGGAATCCGCGCACAGATCCGGGGCGCAAGTGGCGAGTATTCACCCACTCCAGTCCTTTGTAGATGTTAAGGGGGTTATAGAAAGCATACCGGGGAGCACCTTCGGTATAACCGCCGAAGGAGAGATGAGAGACTGGGCAATACGCGTAGTAAGGGACCTGGGAGGCATGCCCTTCTTTGTGTCGGAAGAGGATAAGCCACTGTACCATGCGGCGGCCTGTATGGCATCAAATTACCTTGTTACCCTTATGAACATGGTGGAAGGCATCTATCGACACCTGGGGATGGATGCCGATGAAGCTGTCAGGGCATTCTGGCCCCTCGTCAGGGGAACCATGAAAAACATGGAAGGCCGGGGGATTGAAAAGTCGCTGACCGGCCCCATAGCGCGCGGCGACAGTGGAACGATTAGCAAACACCTGAAAGTCCTTGAAAGCAAAATGCCCGAACTTCTGGATGTGTACCGTGAAATGGGGTCATTTGCCGTGGATATAGGCCTAAAAAACAACACCCTGTCCGAAGACAGGGCTGACAAAATAAAATTACTGTTGAGAGGAGCTTCAGATGAGTAAACAGGGCAAGATAAACAAGATCACAACCTCCGTAATACAAAAAATGAAAAAGGATGGAGAGAAGATCTCAATGCTGACCGCCTACGACTATTCCACCGCCGCGGTAATGGATGAGGCCGGGGTGGATATAATCCTGATAGGAGATTCCCTCGGCATGGCAGTGCTTGGCTATGACAGCACGCTGCCCGTCACTATGGAAGATATGCTTCACCACACAAAACCGGTCTCCCGCGCGGCAAAGCGCGCGATGGTCATTGGAGACATGCCCTTTATGTCATACCAGATATCGGTTGAAGAAGCGCTTCGCAACGCGGGCCGTTTTATGAAAGAGGCTGGCGCCCACGGCGTGAAACTGGAAGGGGGCAGAGAGGTGGCCGATGCTGTAATGAAGATAACCTCCTCGGGCATTCCACTCATGGGGCATCTCGGTCTTACACCGCAATCAGTGCATCAGCTTGGCGGGTACAAGGTTCAGGGCAAGGATGATAAGACCGCTAAAAAAATGATGGAGGATGCCAAGATACTGGAAGAGGCGGGCGCATTCTCCATCGTTCTGGAATGCGTCCCGGCCCCGCTCGCTGGAGAAATCAGCAGGTCCCTGACAATACCCACAATAGGCATCGGAGCCGGTGTTGAGTGCGACGGCCAGGTGCTTGTTGTGAATGACATGCTCGGGATATTTGAGAAATTCACGCCGAAATTTGTAAAAAAATACGCCAATCTGAATATAGATATAAGAGCTGCCATAGAACAGTACATCGGCGAGGTCAAGGACAGGAAATTCCCGGGAGAAGAACACTCGTTCTAAATGAGGATCATCTCCCTAAAAAGAAGGGGCCAAGAACCCCTTGAACACTCTTCTCCAGCTAAACTAGAGAAAGGAGTCGCGGTTTGACAGAATACAATGAATACAAAAACAATCTGCTCAATCACGCAAAATTGCTGTCCGAGCACGGTTATTTCAGCGCCATGATGGGAAGCGGGGGCAATATATCTGTCAGGATAAAAGGAGGAAACGTCTTTGCCATAACGCCCTCAGGCATGCCTTATAAAAATCTGACCCCTGATGATATCTGTATCCTCGATTTTGAAAAGAATCAGATTGAGGGGGCACACGCGCCCTCCATTGAAAGCGACATGCATGTTGCCATCTATAAAAGACGTCCGGATGTAAATGCAATCGTGCATACCCACCAGAACAAGGCAAGCATTTTCTCTGTTATCAATCGCCCCATACCGGCGCTCTTTGATGAGGTATGTATGAATATAGGTGAAATCGTGGATGTCGTTCCCTACGCGCTTTCGGGGAGCCAGGAACTTGCGACAAATGTTGCAGGCAGGCTGGGAAATGGGTGCAATTGTTATATCCTGCAAAACCACGGTGCACTATCTCTGGGAGCTACTATTGAGAAGGCATGTCTGAACGCGGAACTCCTTGAAAGAGCAGCGACGGTATGTGCCGACGCACTTACTACGGGCCTGGAAATTTCCACACTGCCTGAGGAGACGGTAACCCTTATAAAATTGACCCGAAAAGAGTCGCAAAAAGATCGGTAATTCCCGGCTAATGCTCTGCATCCAGTTCCTTCAAGATGTTTTTGTGCGCGTATTCGAGGGCCTCTTTGACGTAACGCTCATTCAGCCAGTTTATAGGAGAGGAGGTTTCAAATATCCTCTCCGGTATCCTCACAGTATCCACAGCGAATCCCTCTCTTATCTTAAACCGGTATTTTTCGTTGTGAATTTCTCTGCCGATTCGCTGCAGATCATCTGTGGACAGATCAAAACCCGCTACGCCAAGTAGTCTGGTGACAAGTTCGGGCGAATAGATCCCCCGCGCGAAGAAGCAGACAACCAGGCTTGACAACACCTGTCGCCATCTCTCCTCTTCAAGAAGGGTGTCTATGAGCTCCTCCGGTTTCATCTTCCGATTGACAAGGGTTTTCTGATCGACGCCGTATCCACCGTTATCCAGGTGGCTGTGACGAGCACCTATAAGAGCACCCAGATGGGCGCCGGGCCCCGTGTGATATCCGGGCATCTCATTTCCACCGAAGGCCAGCGCGTAATTCTCACCCCCATATATGGAAGCCGCGTGCTCGACGCCGCGTGCGAGGGCCTTGTAGAAATCATTCGGCTGGCTCACAATATACCCGGCCGCTTTTATGTATTCTTCCACATTCCCCCATTCGAGTTCGCCCCCCCCGGTTTCCTTTTCCGAGATAAGGCCCCTTTCCCGGGCTTCCGTGGCCCAGGCCAGGATAACCCCAAGGCTCATCGCGTCCATCCCCCACGCCTCCACTTTGTCCATCAGTTTCAGAAAATCGGAGGCACTGGATATGCCCAGCATGGAACCGAGAGAATATATGGGTTCATAGTCATAGGATATCATGGAGGTCTTGTAAAAATATGCTTCGTCTTCGTAGGGTTCCCTGAGCGCGGCGATATGTATGCACCCAACCGGACAGTGGGAACACGCAAGCCGTCTTCCCAGATACTGCTCCGCGAAAGTTTCGCCCGATATTCCGGAGGCGCCTTCAAACCGTGCTTCTTTGAGGTTGCGCGTGGGGAGGCCTCCGAAATCATTAAGCGGCATTATGTTTTCCGCGGTGCCAAGGTCGTGATACTTTTTCATCACAGGAGAATTCACGGCGGTCTTGTACACTTCGTCGTATATCTTCCTGTATGTCTTATTGTTGGAAACCGGCAGGGATGACTTCCCTGAAACCACGAGGGCCTTGAGCTTTTTGCTTCCAAAAATCGCACCCAGTCCCAGTCTGCCGAAGTGCCGATAGGTCTCCGATGTTACACATGCGTATGAAATAAGGTTCTCACCCGCCCTGCCGATACGCATGATCGCTCTCAGACCGGCCCCTGTTTCATTTTCTCTGATGATACGCCCCGTGGCAAAATTCCCCATACCCCACAGTGAGGAGGCATCGCGAAAATACACCTGATTGCCGTTGATGGAAAGATAGACCGGCATACTGCTCGCGCCCTTTATAACGATAGCGCCATATCCGGCCATACGAATCGCGACGGCGCTTCTGCCCCCGCAGTGGCTCTCACCAAGATTTCCGGTCAGTGGAGACTTGAACATCGCGACGGTCTTCGAAGCAAGCGGAAACAGGGCAGTCAAGGGACCTACAGCAAATATAATGGGGTTGTCCTGTCCCAGGGGATCACAGCCCTCAGGACACTCTTCGTGCAGAAGCGCTGCGGCGACGCCCGCGCCTCCCATGTATTTTTCAAAGAGGTCGCGCCTCTTTTCAACCCTAAATATTCTCTTTGAAAGATCGATATAGAGTATATTCGCAAGGGGATCATTGTTCAGCATCTTCGGCCTCCCTCTTCTGCAACCCGAGGACTCCATGGGGACAAAAGTCCGCGCAGTAACCGCAGTGAACACATATCATCGGCTTGTTTGTTTCGTCATCCCAGAAGACCGCCCCAATAATGCAGGCATCCCGGCAGTAACCACAGCCAATGCATTTATCCGCGTCAAAGTGTATTCCGCCTCCCTTTCTCGGTGTAAGGGCCTGCGTGGGGCACACCTTAGCACAGGGAGGATCGTAACATGCCTTGCATACGATTACAGTGAATCCCCTTTCCATCCCCCCAATCGATTTTACACCGATACAGGATTGGGAAAGTCCCGCCTCTCCGTGTCTTCTTGAACAGGCAAACATGCAACTCTGGCAGCCAATACATTTTTCCGTATCCAACACCGCAAGTCTCACAGCGTTACCTCTCTCCTTTTTTCCCATATTATATTTCTATGCAGAAGGTTGTAATAAAAGCGAGACACTTTTGTCAGAAATAACCGAAAACGAATGGAATGTTGCCATTTCCGCAAAAACATGCTACCTATTCGTATACACTAAGATAAACGCACATTCAACAACAATACTAATTATCACCCCATCATGACAGACCCTGCGTTCAGGAGATAAAGCAATGATAAACTTTTCGCAGAAATGTAGAAAAATAACCACGCTGTATCTTATCGACAAAGACCAGCAGAATCTTGGCCCCAAACTAAGAGCGGGCGTGCGGGGCAAAAAGGCGGTCCTGATTATCCCGGCCCTGGCGACAGAGTTTACCGACCCTGAGAACAGGCCCGTCTTTATCAATATACTCAAACAGATTAAAAGGGCCTCATACCTCAACAAGATCATCTTCGGACTCGACGCGGCTACCGACTCAGAGGCACTGGAGCTTACAGACCTCCTTAAGGAATACAGGATACGCAATTACATCATACAGCATAATGAAGGTGAACGGTTCAGGGAACTGTACAAAAGGATCGACAACTTCAGCCTCGGCCTGAAGCAACCCGGAAAAGGCAGAAACATGTTCATGTCCTTTGGAGTAGCACAGGCTATCGGGGCCGATTATGTCGGTGTTGTAGACGCCGACATACGCACCTTTCATCACAGCCAGCTTGACCGTCTTTTGTACCCCGTCATTGCCCTGAACTATCAGTTCTCCAAGGCATCCTATATCAGGATAGGGGATAATCGCATGTACGGGAGGGTAAAACGTCTTCTCCTCGATCCGTTCCTTCTGGCCCTGAAGCTAAAGTTCAGTGAATCAGAGGACGAAAAATTCATCAGTCTCATCGACTATCTGCTGGCATTTAACTATCAACTGTCGGGGGAGGTGGCGTTTGAGACAAATCTTCTGAAACGCATGCATTTTGCCACCAACTGGGGGGTTGAGATATTTACCCTTATAGAGGTCTACAGAAAGGCAAACAATATAGCGCAGGTACAATTTTCCAGAAGCCCGTTCGAGCACAAGCACCAGTCCATCTCTGAATATGATCCGGAATCGGGTCTCTATAAGATGGCCACAGACATCGTGACCACGCTGCTTTCCACGCTGGTCATTGAAGAAGGTTTTGAGATATCCGATTACTTTGTACGGGATACCGCCGCGACCTACCTGAACATAGCCGACGAGCTCATCAAAAAGTACTCTGAAAATGCGTCATTCTCAAACCTTGAGTATGATCGGGATGCCGAGGAAGCCATGGTGAAGGGAGTGTTCAGGGACTCCATACTGGACGCCGGGGAGTTCATCACATCATCGCCCAGCCTCATAAGTGATAGTCTGATGCACATTATAGTCAATGATCCGAGGTTCCAGAAATATAAGGATGCCGGTCTTATCGACGACCTGACCGCCTGTGAAAAGGAGAGTAAGAATAGGCTCTTCGAAATCCCTCAAACCGTTTCGTGGGAACGGATAATCATGAAACAACCGGGCATCCTCGGCGACATACGGGACGCAATAAAAAAGGATTCAATCCTCCTCGCGAAGACCTGATAATACACTTTACGGGAAAAGAATATGAACGATGATAAGTTTGATGTGGTGGTTGGCATTCCTTCTTACAACGAAGCACAGACCATCGGTTATGTTACCAGGATGGCTGGAGAGGGACTTGCCAAATATTTTCCTGACGCGAGAAGCGTAATCGTTAACTGTGACAACAACAGCCCGGACGGCACTAAAGAGGCATTCCTTTCCACGGAGGTCCCCGACAGGATTAAAAAGAAATATATTTCCACGCCGGAAGGAGTAAAGGGGAAAGGAAACAATTTCTACAACCTCTTCCAGTTTTGCAGAAACGCGGAGGCAAAGGTTACGATTGTTGTCGACGCGGATCTTCGATCAATTACACCCAAGTGGATAAAATATCTCGGTTATCCCATAAAAGAGGGGCAGGATTTTGTCACCCCCTTCTATTCAAGACACCAGTTTGACGCTACCATCACAAATCATCTGTGCTATCCGCTAATATTCTCTCTGGCAAGACTTGACGTCCGGCAGCCGATAGGCGGAGACTTTGCCTTCTCGCCAGGGCTCTGTGCCTACTGGCTCGACCAGGAATGGACCGACATGACGAGGCAGTATGGAATCGACATCTTCATGTCGCTTAACGCGGTTTTCGGCGGATTTAAAGTCTGTGAATCGGGACTTGGAGTCAAGATCCACAACGCAAGCTCCCCAAAACTTGGAAAGATGTTTGAAGAGGTGGTCTATACGCTTTTTTCAACACTCCTCCAATACCGCCACATGTGGCTGGAGGCCCCGCTACTGGAGGGTTCACCCGATACATATCGGCCTGAGCACACAATAAACCGATACGGCCTTGAAAAGATGATGGAACCACAGGATCTGTCAATAGACATTATAGAATTGAAGAGACAGTGCCGGAACGAATACGAAAAGTATCAGCATTTGATAAAACGATATCTTAGTTCGTACGGCTACAACAGGATCCGTTACATGTTCATGATCGACAATTATGATCTGGACACAATGATCTGGTCGCAGATTGTATACAAGTTCCTCTTCCTGTTTGACGGCGCCTCAGAAGAAATAAAACAGGAAATCATTGATGCCCTGAAACCTCTGTATTTCGCACGCAGCATTACCTTCGACTACACAACCTTTCGATACAGTGTCAATTTCGCGGGAAAGGAGATAAAGGATCAATCGAGGGCGTTTCTTTCCCAGACACCGTATCTGATGGGAATGTATCTGACAAAGAGTCACATGTTCAGGCAAATAGATAGTTGAATGGATGTATCTCTGCAAATAAGGTCAAGAACGGGAGATTTGAATAACGTAACTACTCAGCTGGGCAGGCTGAAGGCATTTAGGTTACAAAAAACTAACAGTCTTTAGCCTATCTACCTTCAGTCTAACCCCGACTTGTCGAGACAGCCTGACTACGTGAGTAGTTACAATTTAAGTTACTTAAAAGTGTGTCAGGGGAGGCTTCCCCACGGGAAAGACGTTAAAGCCGATCCTGAACAGGTCTTGGTGATCAAGAATATTCCTGCCATCAAAGATGAAGGCCGGTTTTCGCATTTTTTCATATATTTTTTCAAAGTCGAGCGCGGAATATATATCCCATTCTGTCATAACGGCAATGGCGTCACACCCCGCAGCCGCCTCACAGGGATCTTCGATAAAGGTTATCTTTTCCTTTATGTCCGCCAGGTCCATCTGCGCATTTATCAGTGCCTGGGGATCGGTGATTACAACCTCGGCCCGCTCTTCAACAAGTCTTTTGGATACGTATATCGCGGGGCTTTCTCTTGTATCACCCGTATTGGCCTTGAAGGCGAATCCGAAGAGGCATATCTTCTTGCCGGCCAGCGTATTGAACATGGCGCCAAGCATATTCAGGATAAAGCGCTCCTTCTGGTAATCATTTATCTTTACCACCCCTTCCCAGTAATCGGCTACCTCATCAAGGCCATATTGCCGGCACAGATAGACCAGATTGAGTATATCCTTTTTGAAGCATGATCCTCCGAACCCGATGCTGGCATTCAGGAATTTATCTCCCAGGCGTCTGTCCATCCCGACTGCCCGGGCAACTTCGGTTATGTCTGCTTCCGTCTTTTCACACAGGGATGAAATGGCGTTTATCGAGGATATCCTCTGCGCCAGGAAGGCATTCGAGACGAGCTTTGACAGTTCACTGCTCCAGATATTGGAGGTTATTATACGTTCCTGCGGCACCCAGTTGGCATATATTTCAACCAGCTCGCTCCTCGCCCTAAGACCGTCAGGTGTTTCGCGGGAGCCTATAAGAACCCGGTCAGGGCTCTCCAGATCCTTGATTCCGGTCCCCTCAGCCATGAATTCCGGGTTGGAGAGGATGTCAAAGTGAATCCCATTGGCAGTGGAGGTAAGTATCCGTTCCATAGCGAGCGCGGTCTTCACTGGTAGCGTGCTCTTCTCTACAATTATCTTATGCGATTGTGACGCTTCTCGTATCTGCCTGGCTGTCTTTTCCCAGTACTGAAGATCGGCGGCCATACCGGCGCCTGCACCGAACGTCTTGGTCGGAGTATTCACGCTGACAAAGATCACATCCGCTTCTTTTATCCCCGTATCGATCTGGGTGCTAAAGAACAGATTCCTGCCACGAGCCCCTTTTACAATCTCATCGAGACCGGGTTCGTATATGGGGAGTGTGTCAGAATTCCATGCCGCGATGCGCTTCGGATTGACGTCAACAACCGTGACCCTGTATTGGGGACACTTATGAGCTATCATCGCCATCGTCGGACCGCCCACATACCCCGCCCCGATGCACAGAATGTTTTTTTCAAAGGCCATATTCCCCTCCTGTAAACTCATATGGACAAAGATAGAAAAAGTGAAGGCGCACATAACAAAAAATGGGGGTAAGCCAAAGGCCTCCCCCCATTTTTTATTGGAGGCGGCAACCGGACTCGAACCGGTGAATAACGGTTTTGCAGACCGTTGCCTTAGCCACTTGGCTATGCCGCCAAAAACTGGAGCGGGCGAACGGATTTGAACCGTCGACGTCAACCTTGGCAAGGTTGCACTCTACCACTGAGTTACGCCCGCTTGATTTTTGAAGAACTCTAATAATAAAATATGCCCCTGTTGTCAATGAAAACTTTCAGAACACAGTATGCTATTTCCTGATCTTTTCCTTATAAAACTTCATAAAATAATCCGCGCCTGACCACACTGTCAAGACAAGGGCGAGATAAAGAACAACCATACCAACCGCGTGCGCATTAATACCAAAGACGGTGTCATAATGTATCAACAGCGCCGACACTGCTACAATCTGGCACAGGGTCTTCTGTTTGCCCAGCCTGCTCGCGTCGATTACAAGACCATCCGCCGAAGCGACACTTCGCACGCCATCCACAAATAAATCTCTCATGATAATAACAGCAACTATCCACGCCGGAATCCTGCCGATGGGGATCATCATGATCATGGCGGTACTCACTATAAGCTTATCCGCCAGGGGATCCAGAAACTTTCCCATCGTGGTCACGATATTGTACTTTCTCGCCACGTACCCGTCTATCAGGTCCGTGATCGAGGCCAGAATAAACAGGACGGCAATGACCATGCTCAGAATCCTGCCGGGAGAAAGGAGAAGCAGAAACAATACCGGAATCACCGCGAGCCTGAGAAGGGTGATAGAGTTCGGAAGATTGAATATCTCGCTTCTATCCTCTGGTCTCGTCATCTTATCAAAGGATTCTTTCAGGAAGTTTATCATATTATCCCTTTGGAACTTTACGCCAATCGTCCAAAAATCTCTTAAGACCCACATCCGTGAGCGGATGCCCGGCCAGTTGTTTTATAACCTTAAACGGGATTGTAGCAATATCGGCTCCGAGAAGCGCCGCGTCAAGGACATGAAGAGGATGCCTGACGCTGGCAACGATAACCTCGCAGTCAAATTCGTAGTTGTCGAAGATGGTCAGTATCTGTTCCACAAGCTCCATTCCATTGTGGGAGATATCGTCAAGCCTCCCGATGAAGGGACTGACATAATCGGCGCCTGCCTTGGCGGCAAGGAGCGCCTGCACGGGAGAGAAAATCAGCGTCTGGTTTACGCTGATCCCCAGACCTGACAACCTGCGCGTGGCTTTCAATCCCTCGGTTGTCATCGGAATCTTCACCACAACATTCTCCGCCAGCTTCGCCAGCTTTTCTCCTTCGGCAACCATACCATCGGCGTCTTCACTTATCACCTCAAGACTTACAGGGCCATCTACTATCTCCAGTATCTCCCTGACTACCGTGTCAAAATCTTTATTTTCCTTTGCCACGAGTGAGGGATTTGTGGTCACGCCATCGACCATCCCAAGCTCCAGACCCTCTTTGATCTCATCAATATTACCGGTATCTATAAAAAACTTCATGCAATCTCCTCAACTGTTTTCTTTCATGTATTTTTCAAGGCATTCCCTGCTGCAAAAGTACAGTGCCTTGCCATCCATGGTAGCCTTGTGGGCGCTGTTTATCGGCACATACGTCCCGCAATATGGATCTTTTACCAGCTCTTCTCCCTCTATTTCAGACTGTTCCCCGGGATGATTCTTCGATATCTTCCCCGCCGGGGTGAACAGAAACCTCGAAAGACGGTATATCACATATACAATAATGCCTGCAATTATTAGACGAATCATTCTTAAACAAACGGGCGGTCCGCACCGCTCAGCCATTCAACTTTATTTTTATCCTTAAGCCTGTCAACCAGCCCCCCTATAGAAATTCCGAACGCAGGATGTATAGCACAGGAAGCTATCTCATTCAATGGGACAAGCGCAAAACGTCTCTTGTGAAGCTCCGCGTGCGGTATGACAAGTCCTTCCTCTTCTATAACGGCCTGCCCGTAGAGGAGGATATCGATATCTATTATCCTCGGCCTCCACTTCTCACACCTCTCCCTGCCCATTTCGCCTTCCACTGTCTGCATGGCATTCATGAGGGCGCGCGGACCGAGCGTGGTTCTTATCTCGACAGCTCCATTTACAAACCAGTCCTGCTCTTCAAATCCGACCGGTTGGGTCTTATATAACGATGAGAATCTCAAGACCCTGACGCCATCCACATCAGATATACGTTTTACAGCGGTGGCACAATTCGCAGCCGCATCCCCGATATTGGAACCTATACCCAAAAAACAGATAACTCCATCATCCACGGTGACATCCTTGTCTCAATCCTTCAGGCCCAAGACGTCCTGCATATCATAAAGACCGTTTTCCCTGTCCACAATCCAGACAGCCGCCCTGATCGCTCCCCTGGCAAAATTATCGCGGCTGTGCGCCCTGTGGATAAACTCCAGCCTTTCACCCATGCCGCCAAAGATTACAGTATGCTCGCCGACAATATCACCCGCTCTCACGGTATGCACGCCGATCTCGGCCTCCGGCCTCGCACCTGTCATGCCTCTGCGCCCATATACACCGACTTTGTCAATGTCTCTTCCAAGTGCGTCTGCTATTATCCCGGCCATTTTTACAGCGGTCCCGCTGGGCGCGTCCTTCTTCTGGTTGTGATGCGCCTCGATGATCTCCACATCGTACCCGTCACCCAGGATCCCGGCCACGTCTTTGAGCACCTTGAACATTACATTTACACCCACGCTCATGTTGGGAGCCAGGACACATCTTGTCCCTCTGGAGATGTCGGTCACCTGGTCCATCTCATCCGGTGTCAGGCCTGTGGAGCCTATTACAATAGCCCTGTTATTTTCCGCGGCTATTCGGAGATGTGCCACAGAGGCGGTGTGGTTGCTGAAATCTATAACGACATCCCCCCGTCCAATGCAATTGTTCAGGTCATCTTCCAGAATTACACCCGTTTTGCCCAACCCCAGATACGCGCCGACATCACTGCCTGCGAGTTGATGACCCTCCCGATCCACCGCTCCCACAAGTTCTACTCCATCGGTATCGTGGGCAAGCGTTATTATACGCCCTCCCATCCTTCCGGCAGCGCCGGCAACTATTACTTTTACCATTTTACTCACCATTACCAGATCAGGCCATAATCAGTCAGGGATTGTTTTAATTTCTCATTATTTGCATCCGACATCCCACAAAGCGGAAGCCTCAATTCATATTCTATCTTGCCCATCATTGCCAGGGCGGCCTTTACCGGAATAGGATTAGTCTCCAGAAAACACGCGTCCATCACCGGTCTCATCCTGTGATGAAGTCCACGGGCTCTATCCAGGTCACCATCATCAAAGGCGTCTATCATGGCTGCCATATCTTCGGGAATAATATTGGATACAACGGAGATAACCCCCCTGCCCCCAACTGCGAGAACAGGCAGAACGGTGAAGTCATCACCCGACAGGACGGCAAAATCGTCACCACAGAGTTCCACGACTCTGCTTATCTGCTTCAGGTCCCCGGAGGCCTCCTTTATGCCAACGATATTACTGATCTTTGCCAGCCTCGCGTCGGTCTCCGGCAGGATATTCCCCCCTGTCCTGCCTGGCACATTATAGAGGATAATCGGCACAGGAACAGCGTCCGCTATCGCCTTGTAGTGTTGATAAAGCCCCTCCTGTGTAGGTTTGTTATAGTAGGGAGTAACCAGCAACGCCCCATCCGCTCCTACTTTGTACGCATGTTCGGTAAGTCTTATGGCCTCCTTCGTGCTGTTGGAACCTGTCCCCGCAATTACAGGAACTCTCTTTCTAACGGCCTCCACTGTAATCTCGATAACCCTGTCGTGCTCCTCATGGGACAGTGTCGCACTCTCTCCCGTGGTGCCGCAGGGAACAATGCCATCGGTCCCGGACTCTATCTGGAACTCGATAAGCTTCCTCAGCGCCTCTTCATCCACCCTTCCATCCTTGAAGGGTGTCACAATCGCGACTATTGCTCCTCTAAACATAATCTTTCCTCCTGTTGAAAGTTTACTTTTCCGGTTACCCGATACACCTTTTACTTGACCCCTTGAATCCTTGGCCTCTTCTTTTTATTGCAGAAAATCCGGAATACTTTCGCCTCTTGTCAGGTCCGCGCGGGTTTCTCCGGATCTTATCACGTAAAACTCCCCATCCCTGACAAGCACCTCCGGAACCCTCGGTCTTGAGTTGTAGTTTGAAGACATGGAAAACCCATACGCCCCGGCGCTCATGACAGCTACCAATTCTCCCCGTTCCAGTTCGGGTATAACCCTGCCTCTGGCAAGATAGTCGCCCGATTCACAGATGGGACCGACCACATCAGACAACGTATTTCCACGTTCTTTCAGCTCAACAGGCTGGATATTGTGGTATGAATCGTACAGACTGGGTCTTATCAGATCATTCATCCCCGCGTCAACTATGACAAATCTCTTGTCCGCGTTGGTCTTTGTATAAAGCACCTCGGAAACCAGTATGCCCGCATTCCCGACGATTACCCTTCCCGGTTCAAATATAAACGTGCAATCAATATCTCTTACTCTGTCCATAATGGCCTTGGCGTAATCCTGTGGATGAGGCGGGGTTTCATTATCATAGGTGATTCCAAGGCCTCCGCCCAGATCCAGATATCTGATGCCAATGCCTTCATTTCTGAGAGAGAATATCAGCTCTTTCAGGCGATCCAGCGCCTCAATAAAGGGGGAGAGCTCTGTGATCTGTGATCCTATATGGCAATCCACTCCTACGATATCTATGTGGTCCAGCTTTGCGGCATGCCGGTACTCGTCCAGAGATTTTTCAATATCTATTCCGAATTTATTTTCCTTCATGCCGGTGGATATATGGGGATGTGTCATGGGATTCACATCGGGATTCACACGCAGTGATATCCTTGCCGCCCTGTCCATCTTTCCGGCGCACGCATTTATTACCTCAAGCTCTTGGGGAGACTCTATATTAAATATAAGTATGTCGCTCTCCAGCGCGTATCTTATCTCTTCCTCTCTTTTTCCGACCCCGGAATAGACTATCTTTCCCGGATCAGCCCCCGCTTCAAGGACTCTGTAAAGCTCTCCTCCGGAGACAATGTCCATGCCGCTTCCCTCATTTATGAATATCTTGAGTATGGCCGCGTTGGAATTGGCCTTCGCGGAAAAACAGACAATATGGGGGATGTTCTCAAATGCCGAGTCAAAGACCTCGAAATGTCTCTTGAGCGTCCTGTGGCTGTAAAGATAAAGGGGGGTTCCCACGGCCTTTGCCACTTCAGAAACCGGGACCTCTTCACACCAGAGCTCATTGTCTACATAATGGAAATAATTCATAATATATCGGTTCAGGGTTCAAAATCCCGATCTTCAGGTTCAGGGTATCTCCATCCGGGCAGTATTGGACTCCCCTCCACACATACCGGAGGAATCGCATATCACGACCCTGTAAGAATAGAAAAACCCCCTTCGGATGTTTCGATCCAGGTATACAAACCGCCCCTTTTCATCCAGCCTTAAATCACGAAGTGGAAGGTATCCTGCAATAACGTATATACGCGGACAATTCTCACAATCAGTGCCATCCACTTTCAACGCGCTCTTCAAGATCCTGACATACCCCACATATCCACGCTCTCCGGGAATGCTCCATTTCAGAACGGCCTTTCCATCTTTATCGATAGACACATCAAGGTCTGAAACCGGTTCGGGATAGTTGACGTGGAGGTAACGCGGATCAGCCTTTTTCCCGCAACCGGCGCAGAATATAGACAGGAAAAATGCCGCCATTATCAAGATTACCCATAATTTATCCCTTTTCATTATACACACACCTTACCAGCGGTTCTAATCAATCCTCCCGGACTCTATCTCTTCTATTCTCTTTAATACCGCTTCTCCGGCTGTTCCGCCGGTAACATTTCTCGCGCTGACCGAGCCTTCCACACTCATGCACGCATAGATATCCGCATCGGCATCCCTCCAGAACAGGCGAATTTCCTCTATATCAAGCGATTCCATATCCTTCTGTTTTTCAATGCAGTATCCAACAAGACGCCCGACTATGCCGTGCGCCTCTCTGAATGGAATGCCCTTCATTACAAGGTAATCGGCCACGTCCGTCGCCGTGGAAAAGCCTTCCGCGGCGCTCTCCAGCATCCTGTCCCTGTTGAATTTCAGATTTCCTGTCATATCGGAAAGGACGGCAAGACAGACCTTCACCGTGTCAACTGTGTCAAACAGAGGTTCCTTGTCTTCCTGAAGATCCCTGTCATACGTCATGGGGAGCCCCTTCATAATGGTCAATATCGCCATCAGATCTCCATAGACACGTCCGGTCTTTCCCCTTATCAGTTCAGCCACATCTGGATTCTTTTTCTGGGGCATGATACTGCTGCCGGTGGTAAACGCGTCGGATATATCGACAAACCCGAACTCCCCGCCGGACCAGATAACGAGATCCTCGCAGAAACGGCTCATATGCATCATCACCAGGCTTGCATCGAAAATAAATTCCGCGACAAAGTCTCTGTCTGAAACCGCGTCCATGCTGTTTTTTGAAATCCCCGAAAAAGAAAGTAGTTCGGCCACATATTCCCGATCTATGGGAAATCCTGTGCCTGCCAGAGCCGCCGACCCCAGTGGCATGACATTTACCCTCCCCCTGCACTCCTTCAGGCGGCTAATATCTCTCTCCAGCATCTCCCACCAGGCAAGAAGGTAGTGGGACAGAAGCACCGGTTGCGCCTTCTGCATGTGCGTGTAGCCCGGCAGTATGGTGTCGATCTCTCTCTTCGCCACATCAACGAGAGATGCCTGAAGCCCCGCCAGAAGGCCAAGGATATTTGTCACCTCATCCCGGAGATAAAGCCTCATGTCAAGAGATATCTGATCGTTCCTGCTTCTCGCAGTGTGAAGCCTGCCCCCCACATCTCCGACACGGTCTATCAGTGATTTTTCTATGGCCATGTGTATGTCTTCCAGGTCGGAAGAGTAGGAAAATTCACCCTTTTCCATATCCTTCAGGATATCCTGAAGACCGGATATGATCTTCTCGGCATCTTCGGGTGAGATAATTCCCTGCGCGGCAAGCATACGACAATGCGCGACGCTCCCCTCAATATCATAAGGATAGAGTCTTTTATCGAAATGGAGAGAAGATGTGAACTCCTCCACTCTTTTGTCAGTGGGTTCGGAGAAGCGTCCCCCCCACGGTTTTTTCTGTCCGGTCATAAGTCAATCCCGATTAGTATTTCTGGTTCTTCTTCAATTCAGGTTTTTGTTGGGTTTCGTACCTCAACCCAACCTGCTCGACCCCTTGAACCCTCGAATCCCCGAACCCTTGACCCCTATTTTTTCAACAACGCCTGCATCTTCAGCCTTAGCGCATTGAGCCTGATAAATCCGGTGGCATCCTTCTGATTATATACCTCATCCTCGTCAAAGGTAGCCAGATCCTCACTGTAGAGTGATACAGGCGCCTTGACACCTACCGGCGTACAGTTCCCTTTGTACAATTTAAGGCGGACTGTTCCGGTGACATCCTTCTGTGATTCATCTATCATCTTCTGGAGCATTTCTCTTTCAGGAGAGTACCAGAAACCGTTGTATATGATCTGCGCGTACCTCGGCATGATGGAATCCCTTATAAGCATAACTTCTCTGTCCATGGTGATTGTTTCCATCGCCCGGTGTGCGGACCACAGCGCGGTGCCGCCCGGTGTTTCGTAGATTCCCCTCGATTTCATTCCCACAAAACGGTTTTCCACCATATCCATCCTGCCGACACCGTTATCTCCTGCGAGTGTGTTCATGAAATCCAGAAGCTGAGCAGGGCTCATTGTTTGCCCATCAACCGCCACAGGGGTTCCCTTCTCAAAGGTAATTTCCACATATGTAGGTCGATCAGGTGCATCTTCTGGTGAAACGCTCATCACATACATATCTTCAGGCGGTTCTTCCCACAGGTCTTCAAGGATTCCTCCTTCGTGAGAGATATGCAAAAGATTTCTGTCTTCACTATAGGGACTTTTCTTCGTTGATTTTATGGGAATATTGTATTTTTCAGCATAATCTATCATGGCCTCTCTTGAATTGAGGGTCCAGTTCTCATCCTTCCATGCCGATATAATCTTTATGTCCGGATCAAGGGCTATGTAGGTCATCTCAAATCTCACCTGGTCGTTGCCTTTACCGGTAGCACCGTGACAGACGGCATCCGCGCCCTCTTTGTGCGCGATCTCAATCTGTCTCCTGGCCACTATCGGCCTCGCGAGGGAGGTACCCAGAAGATATGTCCCCTCATATACCGCGTTGGCCCTCAGAGCGGGAAATACAAAATCCCTCACGAATTCCTCTTTCAGGTCTTCCACATATGCCTTGACCGCACCTGTGGCAAGCGCCTTTTTCTCCAAGCCTTCAAGTTCCTGCTTCTGTCCAACATCTCCGGTAAGGGTAATAACCTCACACCCATACGTCTCAATCAGCCACCTGACAATAACGGACGAATCAAGACCGCCGGAATATGCCAGGACCACTTTTTTTATTTCTTTGCTCACTTCTCTCTTCCTCCAGACATAAGTATTTCCATAATCGCCTTCTGTACGTGCAAACGGTTTTCCGCCTGATCAATAATTACAGATTTCGGTCCATCTATCACACTTGCTTCTATCTCTTCCCCGCGGTGAGCGGGCAGGCAGTGCATAATGATGACATCTTTCTTCGCGCAACCGACCAGCCTTTCATTTACCTGATAATCCCGGAACGCCGCCACCCTCTCTTCCTGCTCATCTTCCTGACCCATGCTGGCCCATACATCGGTATATATCACGTCGGCGCCGGAGGCAGCATCGGCAGGAATCCGCAAGAGATCTATCCCCTCCTTCGATTCTCTGACCCCTCTTTCCAATATGGTCTTATCAGGATCATAACCTTCAGGACAGGCAATGGAAAGATGAAAAGGAAGCTTGGCCGCGGCATTTATCCAGGAATTAGTCATGTTATTTCCGTCGCCGATATAGGCTATCTTCAGTCCCTTATATCCGCCTTTTTTTTCTATTATGGTGAATATGTCGCTCAACACCTGGCATGGGTGCAACAGGTCTGTCAGACCGTTGATAACGGGTATTGTGGCATATTTCGCGAATTCTTCAACCATATCCTGTTCGAATGTCCTTATCATGATGCCGTCTATGTATCTGGACATTACCCTGGCCGTATCAGCGACGGGTTCTCCCCTTCCAAGCTGTATATCGCGCCGGCTCAGGAATATACCGGTTCCACCCAGTTGATGTATCCCCGCTTCAAAGGACAGCCTTGTCCTCGTGGACGATTTGTCGAACAGCATACCCAGCGTCTTCCCTCTCAGGGAATCGTGCATCTCGCCCCTGTATAACAGGTCTTTCAACTTTTTTGCGGTATTGAATATCTCGCTAAATCCATCGACATCAAGATCATGGATTGTCAGCATATCTTTTTTCACAGGCTTCTCATCACCTCATCGAGGATATCAACCGCACGGTCTATATCCCCTTTTGTAATAATCATGGGGGGGACAAATCGCAGGACATTGTCGCAGGTGCAGTTTATGAGCAATCCCTTATCCATGCACCCATTTACTATATCCGCGCCCTCCACGGAAAGTTCCACTCCAAGCATAAGACCCCTTCCTCTGACTTCTTTGATAAAGGCATGATTTTTCTTCAATTCGTCGAGCTTTGCGCGGAAGTAAACACCCATATTCCTGCAGTTATCCAGCACTCCTCCGCGCAGCAACTCCTCCATCACAGAGATCCCTGCTGCCATGGCGAGCGGGTTTCCTCCAAAAGTGGACGCATGGCTTCCCGGTGTAAAAGATGCCGCCACTTTATCGGTCGCCAGCATGGCCCCAACGGGAAAACCATTACCCAGGGCCTTGGCCAGGGTCATGATATCCGGTCTTACACCAGTGGCCTCATACGCGAACAGGTTACCCGTGCGCCCCATACCCGTCTGGACTTCATCCAGTATCAGAAGTGCACCCGTGTCATCACATATCTTTCTTACACCTTCAAGATATCCACCTGCCGGAACCCTGATCCCCCCTTCACCCTGTATGACTTCCACCATAACCGCGCAGGTATCTTCCGTAACGGCCCGTTCAAGAGAGAGAAGATCGTCGAAAGGTACATATCCAAAACCGGTCGGAAGAGGATCAAACCCTTTTTGAAATTTCTCCTGACCCGTTGCCGTAACGGTGGCAAGAGTTCGTCCGTGAAAAGAGTTTTTCATGGTCACTATACGATATCTGCCCTCATCCATATTTTCATAGGCGTATTTTCGCGCCAGTTTGATGGCCGCCTCGTTTGCTTCCGCCCCGCTGTTACAGAAAAACGCCTTGTCCGCGAAAGAATTTTCTACCAGAAGGCGAGCCAACCGAATCTGTGGTTCAATGTGGTATATATTGGATACATGCATCAGTGTTTCGGCCTGTTTGCAGATTGCCCCGGATACTGATGGATTGGCATGGCCAAGACCGCACACGGCGATACCCGCCAGAAAATCGAGGTACTCCTTTCCATCAGAGTCCCACACATGTACCCCTTCACCCCTTACCAGAACAACCGGCAGGCGCGAGTAGGTATTCATGATATATCTGTCCGAATTAGAGATAAGCTCTTCTGTTGTCATATTGCTTCGATCTTTCGGGTTACTTCCCTGACCACTGTCCACTGACCACTGTCCACTGTCCACTGACCACTGTAACTCAGTCTTTCACCACTTCTGTGCCGATACCACTGTCCGTGAATATCTCCAGGAGAACGGCGTGATCCAGACGTCCATCAATTATGTGAGTTTTTCTCACACCATTTCTGAGCGCCTTTATACAGCATTTTACCTTGGGATACATACCCCCATTTATTGTGCCATCTTCGATCAGCTCTTCGGCCTCCACATTGTTGATAGAGTTTATCAGCCGGCCTTTTTCGTCCAGGATTCCCTCCACGTCGGTCAGGAGAATAAGTTTCTCCGCCCCAAGGGCGGCCGCCACCTCACCCGCTACTATATCAGCGTTGATATTATATGTCTCGCCCTTGTCTCCGGCGCCGGTGGGAGCTATAACGGGGATAAACCCGTCTACTATCAGCGATTCGATAAGTCCGGAGTTAACCTTTCTTACCCTGCCCACCATTCCTATGTCTATTATCTCCGGGGGGGTATCCTTCGCTTTTTCGGTGCTCAGGATATATTTTTCCGCTTCTATGATATTCCCATCCTTGCCACTCAATCCAACAGCCCTACCGCCATGACCGTTGATCAGTCCGACTATCTCTTTGTTCACTTTACCGGTAAGGACCATCTCGACTATATCCATAGTCTCTTCGTCCGTCACCCTCATCCCCCTGACGAATTTCGAGTCCTTACCCAGTTTATTGAGAAAGGCGCCGATCTGAGGACCGCCGCCATGCACTATCACCGGGTTGATCCCGATATACTTCATCATGACAATGTTCATGGCGAACATCTTTTTCAGATTGTTATCCCCCATGGCATGGCCGCCATACTTTATAACTATGGTCTTGCCATAAAACCGCTTTATATAAGGCAGAAACTCCAGGAGTATATCCGCTTTTTCCATGAGGCTTTTCAGATTGTCCGAATGCATGATTTAAAATCTCCTATAGGACATACCTGCTCAGGTCTTCATCTTCGACTACATCCTTCAGCTTATCCCTGACATAATCGGCATCAATATTTATTTTTTTCTCCGCAACCGCAATATCTGGTGCGTTAAAAGATATCTCCTCCAAGAGTATCTCCATGACTGTGTAAAGTCTTCTGGCCCCTATATTTTCCATCTTCCCATTCACAAGCGCCGCTACCTCCGCGATCTCCTCTATGGCTTCGTCCTGGAATATAAGATCTATATCTTCAGTAGCCATCATCTCCACATACTGTTTCACCAAGGCATTGTGAGGTTCCGTAAGAATCCTTATGAAATCTTCCTTTTCAAGCGAATCAAGCTCTACCCTTATGGGAAATCTTCCCTGCAACTCTGGGATAAGATCGGACGGCTTGGAAACGGTGAACGCTCCCGCGGCGATAAAGAGTATGTGATCCGTCTTTACCATACCATACTTGGTGTTCACGTTGGATCCTTCCACAATCGGAAGGAGGTCTCTCTGCACGCCTTCCCTGGATACATCAGGGCCCTGGGAGGAATCACCACCCACGATCTTGTCTATTTCGTCAAGAAATATGATTCCCGATTGCTCGACCTTCTCCACCGCCGCTCTGGTGACCTTTTCCATATCGACAAGTCTCTGGGCCTCTTCATCGGCTAATATGTTTACCGCTTCAGAGACCTTGACTTTTCTTTCTTTCTTCTTCTGCGGGAATATATTTCCGAACATCTCTTTGATATTCATCCCCATATCTTCAACACCGGAAGTGGAAAAAATCTCTATCATGGGATTGGTGGGGTTGTCTACAACTTCAATCTCTACAATCCGTTCGTCCAGCTTCCCACTGCGAAACAGACGCCGCAGCTTCTCACGCGTTTCATTGTGACGAGTATTCTCCTGGACCGCCACATCACCCTCAGGCATCTCCAGAAGCGTGCCTTCCGATTCCGTGTTCTCTGTTTGTTTCTGATCCCCGCGCTTAAGAGGAAGGAGGATGTCAAGTATTCTTTCCTCGGCAATCTCCATCGCCTTGGCCTTTACATTTTCCCGCTCCTCCGATTTAGCCATGTTTATTGCCAGCTCTACAAGATCCCTGACCATTGACTCAACATCCCTACCCACATAACCCACTTCTGTAAATTTGGAGGCCTCTATCTTCAGAAAAGGAGACTTGTCAAGTTTGGCAAGCCTGCGCGCAATTTCTGTCTTTCCCACTCCCGTGGGACCTATCATTATGATATTTTTGGGCGCTATTTCTTCCCTTAGTTCTTCCGGCACGTTCTGGCGCCGCCACCTGTTCCGGAGCGCCACGGCAACCGCCCTCTTGGCGTCATGCTGCCCTATAATATACTTGTCCAGCTGGGACACAACCTCTCTCGGTGTCAAATTCGTGGATGACATAAAGTTTCTACCCCTT